>Ga0213839_1000012_pt1:607500-841960 | contig 841960 bp, 728 predicted proteins | sample SWPATP21_FD_160075 | JGI IMG/M metagenome (GOLD analysis project Ga0213839, IMG submission 160075) | Coastal seawater microbial communities from Marineland, Florida, United States - SWPA TP2 #1 | ecosystem: Environmental > Aquatic > Marine > Coastal | place: USA: Florida...
CCGAATTGAAGCGAACTTCGGTACGCTCGGCATCGAGAATCTTGAACACCTGCTCCTTATAAGTCTGCGCGTTCTCGGCGACCTGCTCGGGCGTCAGCGCCGGACGCGTCTCGCTCTTGCCGGTGGGATCGCCGATCATGCCGGTGAAGTCACCGATCAGGAAAACGACACGGTGACCCATCTCCTGAAAGGCACGCATCTTGTTTAGCAACACGGTGTGACCCAGATGCAGATCGGGGGCAGTGGGATCGAATCCGGCCTTGATGGTCAGGGGCCGCCCCTCGGCAAGCCGCTTGGCCAGGTCTTCTTCCCGGATGACCTCTTCAGCGCCACGAAGCAATTCGACGAGCTGCGAGTCTGGATTTGGCATCAACGATTCCAAGTATTAATGAAGCACTTTCTAGAAGTGCTTGCTAAGTGTTGGATTTTATGATTATTTGCACGGCATCGGGAGCGCTATTCGCACCCTGGACGCCTGCGGGAGGAGATTGAAGGCATGTCGCTGTCTGGCCGAGATTATAGCTTACGACCCCGTCGCACCCGGTCGAAACTGGTCCCGATCGCCCTATCGGTCACCGCGATCTCCAGTGGAAGTCTCGCCATCCTGCTGGGCGTGCTTCCGGCAGAACAGGAATCCCTGCAGGTCGCCCCGCCGCGCGTTGGCGACCTGAGCCCGGTCCCGGCTGCCGAGGCACTGGTCCACCGCGCCCCGACGACAGCGTCAGATTCGCTCACCGACATCGCCGAAGACAGCTTGCAGACCGATGTCGCGGCGAACTGGCTGGAAATGACCGTCGCCAGTGGCGACACCCTGTCCGGCCTGTTCGACCGTTATGGCCTCGCAGCCGCCGACTGGATGGCGCTGAGCAAGACCGACGGCATCGGAACCGCCCTGACCCGCATTCGGCCGGGTGACCGTATCCGCATCAACCGTGACGACGCCGGCCGGGTCACCCGACTGGAATACCCGCTCGACACCATCACCACCATCTCTGCCGAACGTGGCGAAGACGGTTTTGTCGCCAACACGCTGACGGCTGACGTCGAAGAACGCATCGCCTACGCCAGCGGAGAAATTCAGAACAGCCTGTTCCTGACCGCCAACGCGTCAGGGCTGAGCGATCGCCTGACCATGGAGCTGGCCAACATCTTTGGCTGGGACATCGACTTCGTACTCGACATCCGTCGCGGCGATCGTTTTTCAGTCGTCTACGAGCAACGGTTTCTCGATGGCGAGAAGATTGATGACGGGCATATTCTCGCGGCGGAATTCATCAATCAGGGGCGCCTGATCCGCGCCGTTCGCTTCGAAACGCCGGAAGGCGACGCCGACTACTACACGCCGGAAGGCGACTCGATGCGCAAGGCGTTCATCCGCACGCCCGTGGATTTCGCACGGATCAGCTCCGGCTTCAGCCTGGGGCGCAAGCATCCGATCCTGAACACGATCCGCGCCCACCGCGGTGTCGATTACGCGGCGCCGCGCGGAACCCCGATCAAGGCCACCGGCGACGGCAAGGTCATCTTCGCCGGGACCAAGGGTGGTTACGGCAGCACCGTCATCGTGCAGCATGGACGGCAGTACACCACGCTCTACGCGCACATGAACGCATTCCGCAGAGGCGTACGTTCCGGCACACGCGTCCGCCAGGGTCAGGTGATCGGATACGTCGGCAGCAGCGGCCTGGCAACCGGACCACATCTGCATTACGAGTTCCGCCTCGACGGCGTCCACCGCAACCCGATCACGGTGCCGTTGCCGCGCGCCCATCCGGTGCCCGCTGCACTCAAGGCCGAGTTCACCCGGTCGGTCACCCCGCTGGTCGCACAGCTGGATGTCCTCGCCAAGACGCAGCAGGTCGCCATCAACACCACCGAGTGAAACATCGTTATCTCGGCCTGATTTCCGGGACGAGCGCTGACGGCATCGACGCCGCGCTCGTCGAGTTCGACGACCAGGGTCGACTGGCGGCACCCGCCATCACCCGAACCTCTCCCTACCCGGCGGACCTGCGCGCCGCCCTGCTGGACTGCATGCGCAGCGATGCGGCGCTGCCGCTGGACACGCTGGGCGAACTGGATCAGCGGGTGGCGAGGGCTTTCGCGGATGCAGCGCGAACCCTGCTCGTCTCCGCCAACCTGCCAGCCGAGGCTGTCACGGCGATCGGCTCGCACGGCCAAACGCTCTTCCACGCACCGGACAACCGCCACCCGCATACCCTGCAGATTGGCGACCCGAGCCGGATCGCGGCACTGACCGGCATCGACACCATTGCGGACTTTCGCCGTGCCGACATGGCAGCAGGCGGCCAGGGCGCACCGCTGGCCCCGGCGCTGCATGCCGCGCTGTGGCGCAGGCACGAAGAAACGCGCGCGGTCGTCAATCTGGGCGGCATCTCCAACGTGACACTGCTTCCGTCCGATCCCGGCTCGGCCGTGATCGCGTTCGATGCCGGGCCGGCCAACTGCCTCATGGACGGCTGGCATGCACGCCATCGCGGCGGCCCGGTCGACCTGAATGGCGAATGGGCCAGCCAGGGCAGCATTGCGCGCGATCTGCTGCGCACGATGCTGGCCGATCCCTACTTCGCCCGCAGTGGCCCCAAGAGCACCGGACGCGAGTACTTTGACGCCGCATGGCTGGATCATCGATTGGCCGAGCACCCCGGCCTCACGCCGGTCGATGTGCAGTCGACCTTGTTGCAGCTCACCGTGGAAACGGTTGCCTCGACCATCGAGGGCACAAGCACCACCTCGGTGTATCTCTGCGGAGGTGGCGCACACAACCAGGCGCTGATGTCACGCCTGCAGGCGCGACTGCCGGATGCCCGCATCCTGCGGACGGACGAGCTGGGGATTCCCGCCGACGACGTCGAAGCCGTCGCATTCGCTTGGCTGGCGATGCGCCATGTTCAGAGGAAACCGGGCAACCTGCCCAGCGTCACGGGCGCGAGCCGCGGGGTTGTCCTGGGAGGCTGTTACCCGGCTACGGGAGCTGACGCCGTCGATGCATGACCGTCCCGACTCAGCGGGCCACGGCGCGATTCAGACCGAGAACGAGTTGCCGCATCCACAGGTCGTGGATGCATTGGGATTGCGGATCACGAACTGGGCGCCGTTGACGTCTTCGCGATAGTCGATTTCGGCGCCACCGAGGTACAGCACACTCATCGGATCGACCAGCAGCGTGACCCCGCCGTTCTCGATCCGGGTGTCGCCGTCATCCGGCACCTTGTCGAACTTGAACCCATACTGGAAGCCCGAGCAACCGCCTCCGGTGACGAAGACGCGCAGGCATTGTTCAGGGTCCGATTCCTCGTTGAGAAGATCGCGCACCTTGGCGGCGGCGGCATCGGTAAAGACCACGCCGGAGTCCAGATCGGGGATGTGCTGCTGTTCACTCATGCTTCAGACAATGAGGGCTGAGCCCTCAGGACTCAAGAGGATGACCCGGATGCCGCGGGTTCGCGTTCGGTCACCAGCTCCCGCTCGTCGGTCGTGGTCGACACGACCCGGGGACGCTGATGCGTGATCGCCTCCATCTGCTCGGCGTCCTCGTGGACCATCTGGCCATTGACCGTGGCGCCGCCCGCCATCTCGATCAACTTGTAGTAGACGTTGCCATTGACCCGCGCCTTGGCTGAGAGCTGCAGACGCTGGCTAGCGTGGACATCACCCTGGACAGTCCCGTTGAGATTGACATGCGGGACGCGGACGTCCCCTTCGATGGATCCGCTTTCGCTGACCGACAGCACAGCGGAGTCATCGGAGGTCGCGATGATCTTCCCCCGCACCTTGCCGTCAATGTGCAGGCCGCCGGTGAAATGAATGTCGCCCTGAAGCTCCGTCTGCTTGCCGATCAATGTGTCAACGCGTGCACTGCTCACGGGTGCCTCCGGTTTGTCTGACTTCTTGCTGAACATGTCACCCTCTGATGATCTCTTCCCAGTCGAACTGTCGCTCGATCCGGTTGTTCGCGCCCTGAGGGTCCGCCCAAATCACCAAACGCGTCGGCACAAAGCCCTCCGGGAGGGTGAAGTCGACGGTCAGTTCCTGAAAGAACTTGAACGAAAACTCGAGCTTGTCGCCATCACCCGACCTGATAGCCGCCAAGTCTAACCGAAGCGGCTCACCATCCTGCAGACCGTCAACCCAGAGTTGCGCCTGACCGGACACGCTGCGATTCCCTCGCACAGACTGGACCAGAGTCAGCGCCGCCGTGTAGTGCAGCGACTCGGGCAGCTGGCGCAGGGACACACCATGAATGCGAACACCCGACTGCGTTTCATCCGGTTGCACGATGTCGCGATAGAACACGACCTTTTCGCGCAAACCCGAGATCTCGGCCTCCAGCTCCTTGAGCGACGCCCGCACGGTGGAGCAGGCCATCTGATCGATCTCCGCCGAGCGTTCGGTAAAGGTCAGTTGCTCGCGCAAACGCTGATTCTCCCGCTCCAGCTGCTTGGCCATCTCCTCGAGCTGATCGCGCTCGTCAGCCAGACTCTGCGCCCGTTCCCGCATCCGCGCCCAGTCACCACCGGCGACGCTGAGCGCCAGGCCGTAGCCGCCCCACAGCAGCAACGCCACCAGCAGAACGACGAGCCCGGCGATCGTCCATCGCAACCACGGCTTTCGTGTCTGTTCATCAACGACGATCCGGGGAGCCATCAGGGCACCGCGGCTGGCTGGTTCAGACCGCTGACCTCATCCAGACCGAACATCAGGTTCATCGCCTGGATCGCCTGACCCGACGCGCCCTTGACCAGGTTGTCGATGACGCTGAGCACGGTGACGCGGCCGGGGCCGGTGGGGTGCAAGGCGACCCGGCACATGTTGGTACCGCGCACGCTGCGCGTTTCCGGGTGGCTGCCAACCGGCATGACATCGACAAAGGCGGCACCGGCATAGCGCTGTTCGTACAGCGCCTGGACATCAACCGCGTCCGCCTGAATGGCCGCATAGACGGTCGCGTGAATGCCGCGGGCCATGGGCATCAAATGCGGGGTGAAGATGACCTCGGTCGACTGGCCAGCGTGACGCGAGACTTCCTGGATGATCTCAGCCGAGTGGCGATGCCCGCCGACCCCGTAGGCCTTGACGTTCTCGGTAGCCTCGGCGAGCAGCATCGGGATCTTCGCCGAGCGGCCGGCGCCGGACACGCCCGACTTGCAGTCGGCAATCACCGGCTGCGCAGCCAGCAACCCGGCTTCGGCCAGCGGCAGCAGCGCGAGCTGGACCGCCGTGGGATAGCAGCCGGGGCAGGCCACGAGCCTGGCATCCGCCAGCCGCGCGGCGGCGACTTCCGGCAACCCGTAAACAGCCTCGTCGAGCAGCGCCGGCGCCACATGGGGCACGCCATACCATTGCTCGAACACCGTCGCATCGTCGAGCCGGAAATCCGCGGACAGGTCGATGACCCGTACACCGGCATCCAGCAACGGCGTCACCTGATGCATCGCAGTGGCATGCGGCGTCGCGAAGAACACCACGTCGAGCGCCTGCAAGGGTTCCGGCAGGCGGTCGGTGAAAACCAGATCGACATGACCACGCAAATGCGGAAACCAGTCGGCCACCGCCTGTCCCGCCGCCTGACGCGACGTCACGGCAACCACGTCCAGATCCGGATGGGTGACCGCCAGACGAAGCAATTCGCTTCCGGTGTAACCGGTCCCGCCGACAATTGCGGCCTTGATCATGCGCCTACTCGCTGTTCAGTTTCATACACTACGCGCATGGTCACACCGATCCCGCCGAGTACCGCGGTTCTCCGCATCAACGGCCGCCAGCCATGATCCGGGGATTGCTGCGGCGTGTCCGCGCGCCGCTGGACCATATGCGCTTCCGCCTGAGCGGGCTGGAAGCGCCCCCGGGGCTGACGTTGCTGTCCCTGCTGGGCACCCTGTGCGGACTGGCCTGCGGCGGGGTCATCATCGTGTTCCATGCGCTGATCGACCTGCTCCGACAACAGTCCGGACATCTGGGCGACCTTGCGGTGGGCGATAGTGTAACGATCCCGCTCGCGTTGTGGCTGCCGCTGCTGGGCGCGGCGATCGTCGGGCTGGCCTACCAGGGCCTGGCGCGCGACACGCGCGACGGTGGCATCGTCCACATCGTCGAGCGGCTGACCTACCATCAGGGCGAGTTTCCATGGCGCAACGCCATCGCCCAGTTCATCGGTTCGGCCGCGGCGATCTGCACCGGCCAGAGCGTTGGCCGCGAGGGTGTTGCCGCGCACATGGGCGCCACGACCTCAAGCTGGCTGGGCCACTGGCTGCAACTGCCGAACAATGGCGTGCGTACCCTGGTCGGCTGCGGCACGGCAGCCGGCATCGCCGCCAGCTTCAACACGCCGCTGGCGGGTGTCATTTTCGCGATGGAAGTCGTGATGATGGAGTACACGCTGGCCGGCTTCGCGCCCATCATCCTCGCGGCGATCAGCGCCACGGCCGTCACCCATCTGTGGATGACCGATCACCCGCAGTTGCTGGTCGATGCCGCGGAACTGCGCTCGATGATCGAGCTGCCCTACCTCGCGCTTTGCGGCGGCGTGCTGGGCACCACGGCAGTCGCGTTCACGCGGCTCACCCGTATCCTCACCCGCTACCTGCTGCCGCAGCCGATCTGGCTGCGCATGCTGCAGGCGGGACTGGTCGCCGCGCTGTGCGGCTGGGTGTTCCCGCAGACATTCCAGTTCGGGTTCGAGTCCATCAACGCCGCGCTGGCCGCGGAATTCGCCATCGGGGTCGCCCTGGGGGTCGCCGCGGCCAAGCTGGTGGCGACGGCCTTCGCCGTCTCCAGCCTGATGCCGGGCGGCATCATCATGCCCTGCCTGCTGATCGGCGCCGCCATCGGTCAGGCGCTGGGCCTGATCGCCGGCTGGCTGCTGGGCGACAGCGCCGCCGAGCCGATGCTGTACGCGCTGCTGGGGATGGGCGCCATGATGGGCGCCGTGCTGCAGGCGCCGCTGACCGCGCTGGTCGCGATTCTGGAACTGGCCGGCCGCACGGAGATGGTGTTCCCCGCCATGCTGGTGGTGATCACCGCCATCCTGATCGCCCGCGAGGGTTATCACAGCGAAAGCATCTTCCTGACGCTGCTGCGTGATCGGGGCCGTGACTACAAGAACGACCCGGTCTCGCAATCGCTGCGACGCTCCAGCGTCGTCAGCTACATGGATCGCTCGTTCAAGCTCACCGGCCTCACCATCAGCGTCGCCGAGGCCCACGACATCGTCGGCCGCGATACCCGCTGGATTCTGGCGCGGCGCAAGGACGGTCGCAGCGGTTACCTGCTGCCGCTTGCCGACCTGCTGCGCTACATGCTTTCCGAGGACGGCGAGGCGCTGGCCGACGAAGACAGGATTGCGTTGAACAAGATTCCGGCGGCCAACCGACTTCAGGCCGGGCCGATCCACCTGCGGGCGACCATGCAGGAAGCCTTCGAGACACTGCGGCGCACCGAAGCCGAGGCGTTGTACGTGCAACGCCGGGTTCGCGACGATGAACGCACGATCTACGGCGTGCTGACCCGTGACGCCATCGAGCGCGCTTATCTGCGCTGATCCGCCCGCACCTGCAAGGCAGGCCGGCTTGCAGGCCTCCCGCCAATTCCCGATGATCCCTGCGCGCCGGCTCACCGCCCACTCAAGGGCTCTCTTGAACACCGGCCATTCCGGCCAACTCCTGGAACAGGTCTGCTGAGGTTTCCCGCATGCTCTGGCTCAAAGCCTTTCACGTCATTCTGATGGTCACCTGGTTCGCCGGTCTGTTCTATCTGCCGCGCCTGTTCGTCTACCACGCTCAGGCGGTGGACCGGATCGGTCAGGACCGCTTCAAGATCATGGAGCGCAAGCTGCTGATCATCATGACCATCGGCGCGGTCGGCACGGCCATCACCGGGCTCTGGCTGCTGGTGGGCTGGTGGGCGGCTGCGCTCGCGACCTCGGGCTGGCTGCACGTCAAGCTGACCTGCATCGTGGCGCTGATCGCCTATCACCTGTGGATGTGGAAGACGGTGCGCGTGTTCGCGGCGGACGAGAACCAGCATTCGGACCGCTTCTATCGCATCGTCAACGAGATTCCCGCATTGCTGCTGGTCGCCATCGTGATCATGGCGATGGTCAAGCCGTTCTGATTCGAGGGTTGCGCGGCGGCAACCGCGACGGAAAGGCTCAGACGACCCGCGAGATCGCCACGGCGTTCGGCTCCGAGGCCGACTCGCGCATCACGTCCAGCGCGGTAGGCAGGCACTTGGCGCATTGGGTGCCGACGCACAGCTCACGACGCAGGTCCCGCAAGGCGCAGGGCGATGCCTGGACGCGCTCGCGAATCTGGCGGTCGGAGACTCGATTGCAGACACATACGATCATGAATCGTATGCAACCGCAAATAAGAGTGATTGTCAATTGCAGCGATAGTCAGTGGCGATGAACGGCTTGCGACACCGCTCAAACGGAACGGACCGACTCCGCTGCGATCAACGGCTCCAGCTCTTCCAGCGCGCGGCGGTAGACATCGCGCTTGAAATAGATCACCCGTTCCGGCGGCTCGCTGGGGTCGACCCACTGCCAGCTCTCGAACTCCGGAGTTTCATGCAGATCGAATCGAATCGCGGACTCGTCACTGCGCAAGCGCAGCAGGAACCAGATCTGCTTCTGCCCGATGCAGAGCGGCTTCTTGTTGCGGCGAATGAAACGCTTGGGCAAACGGTAACGCAACCAGCGCCCGGTACGCCCGAGGCACTGCACGTCGTCCGGGTGTAACCCGAGTTCCTCGTGCAACTCGCGGTACATCGCAACTTCCGGCGTCTCTTCCTGGCCGATCCCGCCCTGGGGAAACTGCCAGGCATCCTGTCCGATTCGCTTGGCGATCAGCAGGCGCCCCTTGTCATTTGCGATGATGATCCCGACGTTGGCACGGAAGCCGTCTGCATCGATCACGGTGGCTTGCCACTTCTCTTCTTCTTTCACTGCATTCTGACCGAGAACCCACATGGCCGGCAACTTGGCACTTTTCGATCTGGACAACACGCTGCTTCTGGGGGACTCCGACTACAGCTGGGGTGAATTTCTCGTCAACGAAGGCCTGGTCGACGCCGAGACCTATTTTCAAAAAAACCGCGACTTCCACGACGACTACAAGGCTGGCCGCCTGGACATGAACGCGTTTTTCGCGTTCAGCCTGCAACCGCTGATCGATCATGGCCTGGAAACGCTGGCCGAGCTGCGACCGAAATTTCTGGAAGACGTGGTGCAGCCGATGATCGCACCGGGCGCCGCCGCGCTGCTGGATTCGCACCAGGACGACACCCGCGTGATCATCACCGCGACCAGTCACTTCATCACCGAACCCATCGCCCGCTGGTTCGGCGTGGATCACCTGATCGCCACGAACCCGGAAATCGTCGACGGCCGGGTCACCGGACGCATCGCCGGCACGCCCTGCTATCAGGCGGGCAAGATCGACAAGCTGCGGGACTGGCTGCGCGAGACCGCACTGCCTTACGACAAGACCTGGTTCTACTCGGACTCCATCAACGACCTACCGCTGCTGGAGTGGGCCGACCATCCGCATGTGGTCCATCCGGACGAATCACTGCGCGAGATCGCCGAGGCCCGGAACTGGCCAATCCTCAGCCTGGAGGACGAACCGGCCTGAGTCGCCGGGGGCTGCGGATCGGCCTAGCCGATCACGTCGACCACGGCATCGCGCAACCGCCCGTTGGTAGCCAGCACGCTGGTCGTCTCCAGCCCCACCGGCCCGCGGTCCAGATCGGTGATGTCGCCGCCCGCCTCCCGGAGAATGACGGTCAACGCGGCGATATCCAGGATGTTGACGTCGGATTCGATCACCACATCGATCTTTCCAGAGGCCAGCAGGTGATAGTGGTAAAAGTCGCCATAGCCGCGAATGCGGTGCACCTGCTGGATCAGCCGCCCCAGATTTGCCCACCGTGCCGTACCGGCCAGCGTGGGCACATTGCCGATCGACAGCGTGGCCCGTGACAACGACGTGATGTCGCTCACATGCAGCGGCGCGTCGTCCATCCAGGCGCCCTGCCCCTTTTCCGCCCAGGCGACCTGACCACCATCGAAACAGGGCGCCGACGACACCCCGACGATCAGTTCATCGTTGTGGAGCAGCGCGATCTGCGTGGAGAAGAACGGATAGCCACGGACAAAGCTCTTGGTCCCGTCGATCGGGTCGATCAACCAGACATATTCGGCGTCCGCGGATTCGCGGCCCAGCTCCTCCCCGTAGAAACCATGGTCCGGAAAGGCGCGGCCAAGCACCTCCTTGATGGCCCGCTCGCAGGCGATGTCCACCTCGGTGACCGGACTGTCGTCCGGCTTGATCTGCACATCGAAAGCCCCCTGATACCGGCTGCGAATGATCGCGGCCGCGGCCTCGGCGGCTTCCAGGGCGGCGGCAACAAAGGCGGATCGCGCGGGTGCGGACATGGATCAATCCTGATACGTGGCTGACGAAACGGGCCGCGCATGGTCGATGATTCGCGCGCCGCTGCCAAGCCGACGCGTTGACGGACCGATCACCACCACCGTACGCTCGCCGCGTTGCTGGACACGGGAAATGGGTCACGCGGCATCGCCGCCCAAGCCCATGCTGCCCCCGCAACGGTAGGTGAGAACACCGCTCAGATCCCGCTCGCCACTGCGCCGGCACCGCCGCGTGGGAAGGCTTGTCTGATCGGCTCACGAGCCCGGAGACCGCCCAGCTTCACGGGAGCGATTAGCGACTCCCCGATCCGTTCGTGCCACGGAGGGTGGCACGTAGGTTCAGTGCGATGCCGTTCGCACCCCTGGACGTTGACCGTCGATGCCTGATCCCGTGCCTGGCGAGCGATTCGCATGGCCACCACAGCTCGTCGCCCTGAGCGGCGCGGCCGTTCATGCCTGCTTGGCGGTGGCGCTGTCGTGCCCGGCATCGGCCAGCGCGCCACCGGACGACAGCCTGACCCTGCCCGACCTGATCGTGGAGGACGCCTCCACTGTCGACGCGGACAGCGGCGCGCTGACGATCAACACCGGGGCCTACCGCGCCCGCGCCATCGAACTTGCCGAGCTGCTGGACCAGTACGCCGGATTGCAGGTGCGCCGCACCGGCGGTTTCGGCAGCTTCACCACCGTGTCGATCCGCGGCGCGAGCACGCAGCAGACCGACGTGCGCCTCAACGGACTGCCGCTGGCGCCCAGCGTGGTCGGCGGGTTCAACTTCGGCACGCTGAGCCTGAAGGACTTGTCCGCGGTCGACCTTCACGCCAGCCAGGCGCCGGTTGAGTTCGCGCAGGCGACGCCCGGCGGGGTGATCAATCTGCGCACCGAGCTGGGCGAGAGCGGCTGGGGACAAAGCGGCTACGCCAGCTATGGCTCGGCGGCCACCTGGCAAGCCGGCGTCCGGTCCGGAGCCAGAACCGGTCCGGTTGCGCACGGCCTGAGCCTGGGTGCGGCGGCCAGCGCCAACGATTTCACCTTCGTCAATCCCAACCGCGCTTTCGACCCCGACGACCCGAACCGCAATCAGGAAGAGCCACGGCGCAACGCCGACGTGGATCGACGTCACGGTCTTTATCTGGGCGAGTGGCGCATCAGTCGGGATCGCACCCTTGACGCACTCGCTCAGCACAGCGTCCAGACACAGGGGCTGCCAGATGCCCGCAACAGCGCCTCGGCGCGGACGCGACTGACCAGCAGACAGACCAACTTGCAGTTGCGCCTGCGCGGGTCACAAGGCACGAACAACCGCTGGTCCACCCGCGGCTTCTGGCATCGCACACGTCTGGACTATGACGATCGCGAGGACCAACTGGGCGTCGGCGCGCAACTCACCCACAGCGAACAGCAGCAGTACGGCGGCGCGCTGGGCTATCACCGAGGATTCGGCCCGCGGTGGCGCTGGGACGCACAACTGGAGTACGCCCGCGAAACCTATGCCGCGACGGATCTACTGAGCGGCCGGACCTCCGCCGGCCGTCGGGATCACGCAAACCTGGCCAGCCGGTTGGGCTGGACCAGCCCGTCATCGCGCTGGACCGCCGGCCTGACGCTGCGCCATCAGCATGCCGCAGACCGCTACGACGCCGGTGGCGAACGGCGGGAGGACGATCTCGACGCGACACGCCCGCAGCTGGATCTGCGCTGGCAGCCCAGCGAATCGTTGCAACTCCATGCTCAGGGCGGTGGCTACGTGCGGCTGCCGACCTTCTTCGAACGTTATGGCGATCGCGGCCTGTTCATCGGCAATCCGGCGTTGCAACCGGAACAGGGCCGCAACCTGAACCTCGGCCTGCGCTGGCGCCGGCCGGGCTGGAGCCTGCACGCCGAGGGCTACGCCAGCGATCTCGATGACGCGATCGTGACCCAGTACGACGTGCTCTCCGGCATCGGCCGCGCGGAGAACGTCGCTGGCGCCCAGGTGCTCGGCGTGGAACTCGGCAGCCGCTGGTCCGGGACGCTCGGCTGGCTGGGCGTGTCGGTGCAGGCCCGCGCGGCATTGCAAGACACCGAGAACACCAGCGACGGCGTGCTCCACGGCAAGCAATTGCCCGGCCGCTTCGCCGAAAAGAGCTTCGTGGGCACGACGCTGTGGCTGCCCGGACGCCTGGAGCTGTTTCACGAATGGGTTTACGTCGGGGGCGTGTTCTACGACAGCCTGAATTCCCGTCCTGCACCCGACCGCCATGAGCATGGCATCGGCCTGCGCAAGGCCTTCGCGCTGCCCGGTTCGACACTGGATGCCGGCTTCGAGGTTCGCAACCTGACCGACGAACGTCTCGAGGATTTCAACGCGCAGCCGCATCCCGGCCGCCAGTTCATTGCCAGCGTCGAATGGACGCTGGACCCGCACACGACCACAGGGAGTCCCCCATGATCCGCAAACTGATTCTGATCCCTCTCACCGCCGGCCTCGCCGCGCTGGCGGGCTGCGACAACACCACCGTCGGTGGAGGCGGTCTCGTCATCGACGAGGCACCGCGCGCGGTGGTCACGACGCAGGCCGGTGATTTCACCAGCGGCGCGCACGCGCTGGTCGAGGTCGAAGCGCCGTATGACACCACCGCAAACCTTGATGCCGGCGAATCCGACATCAGCGTGACCACCGAAGGCAACGCGCTGTACAAGCTGCGCCGCTTCAATCTCGACACCATCACCAAGTACAGCCTGGACGCACCCGGTACGCCGGTCTGGCAGTTCTCGACGCTGGACCCGGAGGACGAGACCTCGGCCAACCCGTACGACCTCGTCTTCGCGGCGCCGGACAAGGCCTACCTGCTGCGCTACGGCCAGCCGGACGCCTGGATCGTCGACCCCAGCGTCAGCGCCGAAGCCGATTTCAAGCTCGGCGAGCTCGACCTGTCCGCGTACAGCCCGAACAACTCGGCCAACCCGAACATGGCGCGCGGCATCATTGTCGACGACAAGCTCTTCGTCGCCATGCAACGCTTCGATGACGCATTCAACGCCCACGATGCCTATGTCGCAGTCATCGACGTGGCCACCGACACCGAAATCGAAACGGATCAGGACCCGGCGCTGGCAGGCATTCCCCTGCCGGTCCGCAATCCGTTCACATCCGACGACGCCGACTTCGTCTACGACGCCGGCCTCGGACTGATCTACGTCGTCGCACCGGGCAGTTCCAGCTTCGACCCCGACACCTTCGAGTCGACACCGAACTACGACGGCGGCCTCGTGACCATCAACCCGACGACTTACGAGACGACGCTGCTGATCGATGATTCAGCGGTTACGGGACAGATCAGCGATCTCGTGATCATCAACGAGCAGCTTGCCTATGTGATCAGCTCGGCCGGTTTCGGCAGCAACAGCCTGTACCGCATCAACCCCACGACCGGGGCGTTCCTCGACCTGGATGGCGGGGCGCCGCAGCCGGTGGCAGGCCTGGGTGGCACCAATCTGACGGCGCTGAATGTCGATCTTGGCCAGCGCCTGTGGGTGGGCCGCAGCTCGGCCTCCAGTCCGGGGATTACCATAGTCGACACGCTGGATGACTCGATCACGCAGGAACTGATCCCGCTGACCCGCAATCCGGCGCGGATCGAATTCACCGACGTGGAGTGAGCGCGATGGGCCACCGCCTGAGCAAGATCACGACCCGGACCGGCGACGGCGGCACGACCGGTCTGGCGACCGGGGAGCGGCTGCCGAAAACCCATGTCCGCTTCGAGGCCATGGGTGACGTGGACGAGCTCAACGCGCTGATCGGAAGCCTGCTGGGCTGCGGCCTGCCCGCACCCCTGGCAGGCGCCCTCGGCCCGGTCCAGCATCAGTTGTTCAATCTCGGCGGCGGGCTGGCGATGCCCGGCGAGAGCCTGCTAGAGCCGTCACATCTCACGGGGCTCGAGCAGGCGGTCACCGCATTGAACGCCGAACTGCCGCCGCTCAAGGACTTCGTGCTGCCCATCGGGCCGCAGACGGTAACGACGGCGCATCTGGCCCGCGCCGTCTGCCGCCGCGCCGAGCGTGCGGTCTGGAAGGTGATCGAAGCGGAGCCGGAGGAACCCCGGGATGCCGCGATCTATCTCAATCGCCTGTCCGATCTGCTGTTCGTGATCGCCCGTCATCTGGCGCGGGATGCGAATCCGCAGGAGACGACCTGGCAGGTCTGACCCGCGCCAGCACGGCGCATACCGCGCGGGCGCCCTGCGCCAGCCGCGGCCCCGGTCGGGTCAGCAGGTCCGGCGAAATCCGCGCCAGCGTGGCATCCAGCACCTGCCGATCGGCCAGCAACGGCTGCCACGGCGCCGCTCCGTCTTCGCCGCTGTAGAGGATCACGTCGGGCCGCTCGGCCAGCACAGCCTCGCGGCTGACCTGCGGCGCCAGCACCGGAGCATCGGCGAAGATGTTGCGCCCGCCGCAGAGCCGGATCACGTCCGAGGCGGCATGCTCACCATTAAGCGAATACAGCGGCACGGCGGACACCTGGTAGTAGACACGCAGCGGTTCATCCGTGACCACGCGCAACGACTCGATCTGTTCGGCGAAGGACCGGGCCGCGGCCTCCGCGGCGGTCGGCGTCCCCAGCAGACGACCGATGTGGCGCAGCGCGTCGGCAACGTCGTTCAAGCGTCGGACATCGACCGCATCCACGCGCAGTCCCAACGCCTCGAGACGGCGAATCTCCGGTTCCGGCGTTCCACCCGCCCAGGCCAGCAGTCGCGTCGGCCGGAGCGCCAGAATCTGTTCATGGTTCAGATTGAAGGCATCACCGACTACCGGCAGCGAAGTGACCTGTGGCGGATAGTCCGAATAGCGGATCACGCCCACCAACTGGTCCCCGGCACCGGCCTCGACCACCAGTTCGGCGAGATGCGGCGCCAGCGTGATCACCCGCTCGGCCGCCCAGGCCGGCACGGCGAACAATACCGCCAGCGCCAACAGGCCGATTCGGCCTCCGGACGCAATCACCCCAGCCAGCCACCGATGGTCGGCAGCGCAAGCAGTGCGAGCAGCACCAGCAGTGCCCGGCCACGCAGGCCCAGCACGGCCTCCAGCGCGGCATCCAGCGAGCGCGGCGCCACCGGTGCATCGCCTTCGTCCTCGACATTCAGCGCACCGACTCCGACCACCGCCAGCTGCCGCCAGGTGTCGGACACCCAGTCCAGTGCGGGTTTCTGCATCACGCGATGCCGCTCGGACAACGCATCGTCGGTACTGCCCGCCAGGGCGTACAACATCTGCGTGATGCGTGCGGGGACCCAGGCCATGATGGCGTGCAGGCGAGTTGCGGGTTCCAGGCTCCTCGGCGAGTCGTCCATCAGCGCAAGCACGCGCGGCAGACCCGCCACCAGCCGATACCCCAGGGCGCCGATTGGCCCGAGCACGAAAAACCACATGAGCACGGCGAAACTGCGCTCATGCGCCTGAATGCAGATGGCGGCCACCACGGACCGCCGATCCGCGCCCTGGCAGCTCTGCGTCAGCCGCCCCGGCGTTTCCAGCAAATCCTGCCGGATGCGCTCGGCGTCCTCGGTATCACCGCGCTCCCGGGCCGCGAGCAGGGCACGGACTTCCTCTCCAAGATCGCGAGGTCCCAGGGACAGCAGCAACACCAGCGTCGAGAACACGAACCCCAGCACGCCGTAGACCGCCTCCGCCAGCAGATGCTGCAGCAGACCGGTGACCAGCAGCGCCGGCGCCAGCAACACGATGACCATCAGCGGGGAATTCCAAGTCTTGCTGCTTACCCTGCCATGGACCCAGCGCACATGGCGCTCGAACAGCGCGTGCTCGCGCCAGCCCTGCAGATGGCTGAGCACGCGTTCGAGCAATAGCGCGAGCACCATGGACAGCAGAATCATGCGGCCTCTCCCTGAATCGACCGCCGATATCTCGCCCAGTCGAAAGCATTCCCCGGATCCGTCTTGCGACCGGGCGCGATATCGCTGTGGCCGACAATCCGATCCTCCGTGATCTCCGGATACGCCACCCGGATCGCCTGCGTCAACTCCGCAAGACGATCGTACTGCGCATCGGCGTAGGGCTGGTCATCCACCCCCTCCAGCTCGATGCCGATGGAAAAGTCGTTGCAGCGCTCGCGGCCACCGAACGTCGAGACGCCCGCGTGCCAGGCACGCCGCGTCGTCGGCACGAACTGAATCAGATATCCGTCGCGCCGCAGAAGAAAATGCGCGGACACCCTCAACGCGTGAATCTGCGCAAAGTACGGATGCCGCCCGGGATCCAGTCGGTTGGTGAACAGATCGGCGATCCAGGGGCCACCGAACTCACCGGGCGGCAGACTGATGCCGTGAATCACCAGCAAGTCCACGGCCACGCCGGCCGGCCGCGCGTCGCAATTCGGCGAGGGGCAGTGCTCGCCCTCATCAATCCACCCGGTCTGTTCGTTCACGCGCAGCATGTCACGTAGCTTAGCGAGGCCGGCCTGCCCGCACACTTCTCTTTGAGCGCCCGCACGACACGGACGGGGCTGTTCCGGGGAGAGCACCCGTCGATTCACGCTTGGCGGTGCAAATGGAACAGTGTTTCCCTAGGCTTGTCGATCCCAGACGACCATCGCCATTGCCCATGCGCCAGATTCTTAGCGCGGCCGCCGCCATCGCTCTACTCGCCGGATGCGCCGCGATCCAGTCTCCCCGACCGGAACCCTCCAAGGCCGCGAAAACCGCGGACACGGCGATTCCGTCACTGGACATCCCCTACAGCGAATTCGTGCTCGACAACGGACTGCGTGTCGTCATTCACGAAGACCACAAGGCGCCCATCGTCGCCGCCAACCTCTGGTACCACGTGGGCTCCAAGGACGAGGTGCCCGGCAAAACCGGGTTCGCCCATCTGTTCGAACACCTGATGTTCAACGGCTCGGAGCACCACGACGACGAGTTCTTCCGACCGCTGGAGAACGTTGGCGCCACCGGCCTCAACGGCACCACGAACGTGGACCGGACGAATTATTTCGGCACGGTGCCCGCTCCCGCGCTCGATCTGCTGCTGTGGCTGGAGTCCGACCGGATGGGGCATCTGCTCGGCGCGATCACGCAGGACAAGCTCGACGAGCAGCGCGAAGTCGTCAAGAACGAAAAACGCCAGGGCGAGAACCAGCCCTACGGCAAGGTCTGGGACACCATCGTCCGCTCCACCTACCCGGAGGGTCACCCCTACAGCTGGTCGACGATTGGCTCCATGGATGACCTGGAAGCCGCCTCGCTGGACGACGTGCATCAATGGTTCCGCAGCTACTACGGCCCCAACAACGCGACGCTGGTGGTCGCCGGCGATGTCGACACCGCCGCCGCCCTGGAGCGGGTGAAGCACTTTTTCGGCGGCATCGAACCCGGACCGCCCGTCTCGCGCCGCACCCAGTGGATCGCGAAGATGGAGGGAGAGCGGCGCGAGGTGCTGATGGACAACGTGCCCCAGCAGCGCATCTACAAGATCTGGAACGTCCCCGGCGTCAACACCCGCGCGGTCGAGGAACTGGATCTGTTCAGCGACGTGCTGGGCAACGGCAAGAACAGTCGCCTCTACCAGCGCCTGGTCTACGAGGATCAGATCGCCACGGGCGTCAGCGCCGGACTGTGGCCCAAGGAACTGGGCTCGCAGTTCATCATCAGCGCCACCGTCCGGCCGGGCGGTGATGCCGAAGCCGTCGAAGCCGCGCTCGACGAGGAACTGGCCCGTCTGATCGAGACCGGCCCGACGGCCGACGAGCTCGAACGTGTCCGCGCTCGGGTTGGCGCGGCCTTCATTCGCGGCGCCGAACGCGTGGGCGGCAGCTCCGGCAAGTCCGGCATCCTCGCCCGTTCCACCGTATTCGGTGGTTCCCCGGACGCCTACAAGCGTTATCTGGACGTCGTGGAGACCGCCACGGCGACCGACCTGCAGCGGGTCGGCCGACAGTGGCTCACCGATGGCGTCTATGTGCTGACCGTTGAGCCGATGCAGGAGCTGGCGGCCGACGTCGACGCGGTAGACCGCAGCCGGCTCCCGACCACCGGCACACCACCGGACCTGCGACTGCCCGCCGTCGAGGAAACCACGCTGAGCAGCGGCATGCGCGTGCTGCTGGCCCGGCGCGACGCGGTCCCGCTGGTCGAATTGCGGCTGCTGTTCGATGCCGGCTATGCCGCCGACCAGACCGCCCGACACGGCACCGCATCAATGACCATGGCCATGCTCGACGAGGGAACCGCGCGACGCGACGCGCTGGGCCTGTCGGCGGAGCTGGAGCGCCTGGGCGCGAATCTGTCGGCCGGAGCCAACGTGGACCAGTGCCATGTCAGCCTCTCCGCCCTCACGCCGCAACTCGATGCCGCCATGGATGTCATGGCCGATGTGGTCCGCTCGCCGGCCTTTCCCCAGGAGGAACTCGACCGGATCAAGCCCCGCTGGCTGGCCGGCATTCAGCAGGAAAAGACGCGCCCGAACTCCCTCGCGTTCCGCCTGCTGCCACCGCTGCTCTATGGTGAGGATCACGCGTATTCTCAGCCGCTGACGGGTTCCGGAACCGAAACCGCGATCTCGGCACTGACCAGGGATGATCTGGTGCGCTTCCACCAGCGCTGGATCCGGCCGGAGCAGGCGACGCTGATCGCGGTCGGCGACATCGACATGGCGACGCTCAAGCCCATGCTGGAACGTCACTTCGGTGACTGGACACCCAGCGGTGACGCGGCACCCGCGAAGTCGCTGACCACGGTCGAACGTCCCGCGCAGCCCAAGGTCTTCCTGATCGACAAGCCACACGCCGAGCAATCCGTGGTGCTGGCCGGCGAGCTGATCCCCGGACGTGGTGACGTGGACGAGGCCGCCCTGCGAGCGATGAACGCGATGCTCGGTGGCAACTTCACCGCGCGGCTCAACATGAACCTGCGCGAGGACAAGGGCTGGTCCTACGGCGCCAGCAGCTTCGTGCCATCCACGGCCGCGCAACGCCCGCTGATTCTGTTCGCGCCGGTGCAAACCGATCGAACCGCCGAAGCGATGGAGGAAATCCTGCGTGAGGCGAAGACCTTCGGGGCGGATCGACCAGTGTCGGCGGAGGAGCTAGCCGCCGCGAAGAACGGACTGACGCTGGAGCTGCCGGGTTCCAACGAAACCAGCGGACAGGTCGCGAGCACGCTGGCCGAGTCGGTGCGATTCGGCCTCGATCCGCGCTGGTACGAACAATTCGTCTCCCGCGTGCAGGCGCTGGACACCGCGACCGTCGACACGCTGGCGCAAACGCTGATCGCTCCGGAATCACTGACCTGGGTGATCATCGGCGATCTCGATGTCATCGAGGCGGATGTTCGCGCGCTGGGCCTGGGCCCGGTTCAGGTGCTGGACGTGGACGGCCAGCCCGTCGCGGCCCCCTGACCGACCGCATGTTGCTGACCCTGGTCACCGCCTGCGTGGCGATCGCCGCTCTGGGCGGACTGGCGCTCGTCCTGGTCGCGGAAACCAGCTCGCGTCGCTGGATCATCCGCTGGACGCACGCCGCGTTCGGCGTGGTCGCGCTGGTTGGCGTCTTCGCCGGCGCGCATGACGCCGGCATCGCGGCGCAGGGACCGACGATCGGTTTGCTGGGATTCGCCACCGCCAGCGGGGGCCTGCTGTTTCGTCAGCGCACCCGGGCGGGCGCCACCACCCGACCCGCCCGGCTCACGCATGCGGCGCTGGGCCTCGCCAGTCTCGGACTGTTGATCGGGATCGGCTGGCACTGAGGGCACCGGCCGCGCGGTCGTTCAGTCCGATTCGCCCAGCGGTCGCGTGAAGGTGAACTGCGCCGGCTTCACGACCAGCGTGTCCGCGGCATCCAGCGGCGACTTGCCCTGAATGGCGGAAAACGGCACCGACAGCACGAACAGCCCCGCACCCGCGACCGTGGTGACCAGTCCCAGCGGTCGGACGATCAGCAAATCGAAGGTGATGGCACCGGCGGACGGTTCTTCATGCGGAGCGGAGGCACTGCCCGCCGAAGCGGTGGTGACACTCAAACTCAGTGCGGCGGCAAACAGTACGGCGATCCAGCGTCTCATGGCTCACTCCCTGCTGAGGATGGCTCGACGGTAGGTCGCCGACAGTCCGGAGTCAATCGGCGCTGGGCTCATCCCGGCGCGGCCTGGCGGCCGGCACTGCACCGTGCGGCCCGGGCTCCTGCTCGGGGCTCTCATCCTCGTGGGTAAGCGCCCGCGAGGCGGACAGAGGCATGTCACCAGCACCGAAACGCCGCGCGCCTTCCGCCAGATGGGCGTAGACATCCTGATAGCCAGTCGCCAGATGATCCATCAGTGTCGCGGTTTCGCGCAGATGGGCTTCCATCTCCCGCTTCAGGGCGGCCTGCGCGTCGGCACTGTTCTTCAACGCCTGACGATCACGCGACACGCTGCCACGACCGATGGCGAAACCGAGCGCCCCTCCGATCAGCAGTCCGAGAAACAGGGCAACCAGGCTGATTTCAGGTCCGAACTCCATCGGGCAGTCTCCATCTGCAAACGGGCATTCTTGTCTGTCGGCACACCGGGTCAGACCATCTCTGGCGCCCGGTGTTTCCGTGGGAACCGCGGTTTTTCGCGGCCCGTTACAATCGAGTCGATGCAGCATAACAAGCCTTCCCCGACGCTCGCCGACTGGCTGGCCCTGGCCCCCTTCGGGCTCACGCTATCGTCCGGATTCTTCGGCTTTTTCGCCCATGCCGGCGTGGTACACGCGCTGGAGGAGCGGCAGTTGCGGCCGGCGCGCATCAGTGGTTCCAGCGCCGGCGCGCTCATCGGCGCCAGCTGGGCGGCCGGGCTGACACCATCGGCGATCTCCGAGCGCCTGCTGGGCATCCGCAAGCAGGATTTCTGGGACCCGTTTCCGGGGCCAGGGCTGATCCGCGGCCGGCGCTTCGAACGTCTGCTGGATGAATGGCTGCCGGTGCGAACCTTCGCGGACTGCCGCATCCCCCTCGCCGTCTCCGTGTACGACGTCATCGGGCGACGCACCCGGGTGGTCGATTCCGGCCCGCTGTCTCGCGCAATCCGGGCATCCTGCGCGGTCCCGCTGATGTTTCATCCGGTGTGGATGCGCGGTCGGCCCTACCTGGACGGCGGCGTGCTCGACCGGCCGGGCCTGGTCGGCATGACCGCGGATCGCGTGCTCTACCACCACCTGTCCTCGCGCTCGCCCTGGCGCGCGGCGGACGGCGCGCAAACCGTGATCCCGGAGCGGCCCGGCCTGCTCGCGCTGACCTTCGACGACCTTCCGCGCGTCGGCCCGGATGCACTGGACCGGGGCGTCGAGGCCTACCACGTCGCGCTGAACCTGACCCGCGAGGCGCTGGACCAGCCCGCGCCCGCCCACGTACTGCGGCTGAGCGCATGAAATGCGTCTACGAGGCCTCCGATCCGGTCAACGCCGAGATCGTCAAGGATTACCTGGCCTCATGGGGCATGGATGTGTTCATCCAGGGCGTGTTCGGCTGGGGCGGGCGCGGCGACCTGCCCGCGAACGCCTACCCGCAGGTCTGCGTCGCCCGTGATGCGGATGCCGGGCGAGCCCGCGATCTGATCCGGATGTGGGAGCGCGGCGAGGACCCACGCCCCCCCTGGACCTGTGTCGACTGCGGCGAACGCATGGACGGCCAGTTCTCGGACTGCTGGCGCTGCGGCGCGGAAAAACCGTGACTGACGCGCCGGCGGCGCAGTTCGCCATTGCCCTGTTCGAACCGGAGATACCACCCAATACCGGCAACGTGATCCGGCTTTGCGCCAACCTCGGCGCCGAACTGCATCTGGTCGAGCCGCTGGGATTCGAAATGGACGATCGCCGGCTGCGGCGCGCGGGACTGGACTATCACGAATTCGCGCCAGTGAAACGCCACGCCAACCTCGACGCACTGCTGGCCGATCAGGGCCATCGGCGCTGGCTGCCCTGCTCCACCCGCGGCGCGCGGCGCTACGACCAGGTGCGTTACGACACCAACGACCTGCTGATCTTCGGACCCGAAACCCGCGGGCTGCCGCAGGCCGTGCTCGACGCCCAGCCCGCCACGCAACGCCTGCGCATTCCGATGCGCCCGGACAATCGCAGCCTCAATCTGTCGAACGCCGTGGCGGTGATCGCCTACGAGGCCTGGCGCCAGCTCGGATTCGCTGGCGGCGGCTGAGCCAGGACCTGTTGACGGACCCTACTACTCCGTCTCGGCGCGCTGCGGCCGTGACGACAGGCTCAACACGGCGGCCACCGGCGCCACGCCCTCGTACAGCACCTGATAGACCTGTTCGGTGATCGGCATCTCGATACCCAGCGAGCGCGCCAGTTCGCGCACCTCGCGGGTGACACGGTAGCCCTCGACCACCTGCCCGATCGCCTCCATCGCCTCGTCCACCGACTCGCCCCGAGCCAGCGCCAGGCCGAAGCGTCGATTGCGTGACTGGTTGTCGGTACAGGTGAGCACCAGATCGCCCATGCCGGACAAACCCATCAGGGTTTCCGAGCGCGCGCCCAGCGCCTCACCCAACCGACTCATCTCCACCAGACCACGCGTGATCAGCGCGGCACGGGTATTGGCGCCCAGATTCAGACCGTCGGCGATGCCGACACCGATCGCCAGCACGTTCTTGACCGCACCGCCGATCTGCACGCCGACGATGTCATCGGTGGTGTAGGCCCGGAATCCGGCGCCGTGCAGCGCTTCAGCGAAGGCCTCGGCGACCTCGATCGGGCTCGCGCCGATGCTCACCGCGCTGGGCATGCCCTGGCCGATTTCCCTGGCGAAGGTCGGACCGGAAATCACCGCCAGCGGCCAGGACTCGCCCAGCACCTCGGCGATGACATCCAGCGGCAGCTTGCAGCTCTCCGGCTCCAGGCCCTTGGCGGCACAGGCCACCGGCACCTGGTCGCCGATATGCGCGCCGATCGCGGTACAGGTTTCGCGCAGGGCGTGGCTGGGCACGGCGACGATCACCGCATCGGCACCGTCCAGCGCCTGCTTCAGATCGGACAGCGGGCGCAGCGACTCCGGAAACGGACAACCGGGCAGATAGCGCTCATTGAGCCGCTCGGCATCCATCTGCGCCATGGCGTCGGCATTGCGCCCCCACAACCGCGTCGGATGCCCCTGTCGGGCGACCTGAATCGCCAGCGCGGTGCCATAACTGCCGGCGCCGATGACCGCGATGGTGGCCGGATCACTCAATGTCGCGTCCCGTCTTCGCCCTTCTCCGCGCTCTGCGCCAGATGCTGCTGGTAGATGGCGTCGAAGTTCACCGGCTGAAGCAGCATCTGCGGGAAGCCGCCGCGCTGCACGAAGTCGTTGACCGCCTCACGGACGAACGGGAACAGCACGTTCGGGCAATAGGCGCCGAGGATGGCGCGACGCTCGGCGTCGTCGGCAATGCCCTGGAGCACGAAAATCCCGGCCTGCTGGATCTCGCAGATGTAGGCGACCTCCTCGCCCACCTTGGTCGTCGCCGTCACGGTCAGTGTGACCTGATAGGTCTCGCCCTCCACACGCTGCACCGCGGTGTTGATGGACAGGTCCACCTGCGGCTCCCACTTGCGCGTGAAAATCTGTGGCGCCTTCGGCACCTCCAGCGAGGCGTCGTGAATGAACACCTTCTGCATGACGACCTGCTTGCCGCCTGCCTGTTCCTCTGCCACCTGTTTCTCCGTCGTCGGTTTGCCCGCCCGGTGTCGGGCGGAACGTTGTCTGAAATCAGCCCTGTTGCTGCAAGACTCGCGTCAGCTCGCCGCTCGCATCCATCGCGTGCAAGTCGTCGCAGCCACCCACATGCGTCTCGCCAATGAAGATCTGCGGCACCGTGTGACGCCCGGCGCGCCGGGTCATCGCCCGCCGGGTGTCCGGATCCTCGTCCACCGCGATCTCGTCGAACGCCAGGCCGCGCGCCTGAAGCAGCCGTTTGGCCATCAGGCAGTAAGGGCAGTAGCGTGTCGTGTAGATCTCGATGCGAGGCATTATCTCGCCTTGGAAACGGGCAGCCCGGCTCCCTGCCATGCGTTGAGACCGCCGCGCAGCGGAAAGACCTCGTCCCAGCCCTGCTTCATCAGCTTTTCGCGCGCGGCGCCGGCCGCAGTGCCGATCGCGCAGTAGAGCAACACGGGCTTGGATTTGTGCTTCGCCAGTTCCTTCTCGGCCTCGCCAATCCGGGACATCGGCAGATTCACCGCGCCGATGATATGCCCCTTGCGGTAGTCCGACTGGGAGCGCACATCAACGATCACGGGCTCGCGATCGTTGATCAGCCGCACCGCGTCGGCCGGCGAAAGCTTGTGGCCGGAACGCAACGAAATCGCGATTTCGTTGCCGATCACCGCCACGAGCACGACAATGAGCGCGGTCGTCAGGACCGGATGCCGGGCTAGGAAGTCGAGTATCAGGTCCATACGTCAGGGATCGAACTGGATTGGGGAAGGGCGTTCGTGCAAAGCACACGATTATCGCATTGGGGCGCCATGGGTAGAAGGCCGGGATTCGTCGCGCGCGTCATTTGGGGCGTCGGACTGCTGGCTGCAGCAGCTCTGGCCTCCCCGGTTTTCGCCGAGGCCGACGGCGACCGCATGGAGCAGACGACGGCCGAACTGGAGCGCGTCCGCGCCCGCCTCCAGGCGCTGAAGAAGGAAGTCGACCGTGACCGTTCCCGCCGCGGCAAGCTGTTCCACGAGCTTGAGGGCACCGAGACCAGGATCGGCGAGCTGAGCCAGACGCTGACGACACTGCAAGACGACATCAATTCGGCGGAATCCCGCATGCAGCGCACACGCCGCTCGCGCGATCAGGCGCTCAAGGACGTGGAGCGCGAGCGCGAGACGCTCAAGCACCAGATTCGCGCGGCCTACCAGATCGGCCGCCAGGGCCGGACCAAGTTGCTGCTCAACCAGGAAGACCCCGCCGCGATCGGTCGCGTGCTGACCTACTACGACTATCTGGCCAAGGCCCGCAGCGAGCGGATTCAGTCCTTCACCACCGCCGCCAGGGCATTGCGCAAGCTCGAGGACCAGCTCGCCGGCGAAATCCGCTCGCTGGAAGCCCTGTTCGCCAAGCGCAAGCGATCGCTGGATGCCCTGGAGGAGACGCGCGACCAACGGGAACAGGCCGTGGCCACGCTGGAATCGAAGATTCGCGACTCCGTTCTGGAAGTCGAACAACTGGAGGCAGACGAGCAACAGCTGCGGGACCTGCTCGCCAGCCTCGAGGACGTGCTCGCCGACATCCCGCTGGTGCTGGACGACGACGAGCCGATCACCCAGCGCAAGGGCGCGGTCGACTGGCCACTGCGCGGACGGCTGCTGGCCGGATTCGGCCAGCCCAAGGCCGGCAACATCCGCTGGAAGGGACTCTGGATCGCCGCCGACGAAGGCGACCCGGTCAAGGCCGTGGCGAGCGGCCGCGTCGCCTATGTCGGCTGGATGCACCGCTACGGCGTGCTCGTGGTACTCGAACACGACGATGGCTGGTATTCGCTCTACGGACACAACCAGACCGCCTACGTGCAGATCGGCGAATGGGTGCGCAGCGGCGAAGCCGTCAGCGCCGCCGGAAACAGCGGCGGACACCGCGAGAGCGGCGTTTATTTCGAACTGCGCAAGGGGCAACGAGCCGTCGACCCGATTGGCTGGCTGGCCTCGCGTTGAACAAGGCGCGGGCTCGGGTGGTCTGATCCTTCGGACACGCCCGGCCAACGCCGGTCGGGCGGCACCGACCATCAGGCGGTTGGGCCTGATCAGGCATAGGCCTTGCCTGATCAAAGCCCCCAGAATGACCCTGCCCCTTCACGGGGCTGTACTATGATGCGGAGAAGGTCGGGACACACCGCAACATCCCTCCCGACCCACGGAGATCACAACAGCATGAACAACACCGTCAAGACCGCCCTGCTGCTCTGCACGGGCGCGGTGGTCGGCATATCCATGACCTTCACGCAGGGCGTGTTTGCCGGGCGCGAGACCGCCTCCGAACTGCCGCTGTCCGAGTTGCAGACCTTCGTCGAGATTCTGAACCGGGTTCAGCAGGACTACGTGGAACAGATCGACGACGACGCGCTGCTCGAATCCGCCATCCGCGGCATGCTCTCCGGTCTGGATCCGCATTCGGCGTATCTGGATGCGCAGGAATTCAAGGACATCACCATCTCGACCTCCGGCAAGTTCGGCGGTCTGGGTATCGAGGTCCAGGGACAGAACGGCTTCGTCCGTGTCATCGCCCCCATCGACGACACACCGGCCCAGCGCGCCGGCGTGGAAGCGGGCGACCTGATCATCAAGGTCAACGACACGGCGGTGAAGGGCCTGACACTCAACGAGTCCGTACGACTGATGCGCGGCGAACCCGGCACCAAGGTCACCCTGGAGGTGGTCCGCCAAGGCGAACCCCAGCCGCTGGAAATCGACATCGTCCGCGACATCATCGAAGTACGCAGCGTGCGTTCACGCATGCTTGAGCCGAACTACGGCTACGTGCGGATTTCCACCTTCACCGGTGGTACCGGCCGCCTGCTGGAAGAGGAAATCCAGAAGCTGCGGGAGAAGAACGAGACCGCGCTGCGCGGACTGGTGCTCGACCTGCGGACCAATCCCGGTGGTGTCCTGAACGCCGCGGTGGATGTCTCCGACGCCTTCCTGAACAAGGGCAAGATCGTCTCGATTAAGGGACGCAGCGATCAGGCCAACCGCACCTTCAATGCCACGCCGGGCGACCTGCTCGACGGCGTGCCGATCGTCGTGCTGATCAACGAGGCCTCCGCGTCGGCATCGGAAATCGTCGCTGGCGCATTGCAGGACCACAGCCGCGCCGTGCTCGTCGGCGCCAAGACCTTCGGCAAGGGCTCGGTACAGACCATCGTGCCGCTCAAGAACGACGCCGCGATCAAGCTGACCACGGCCCGTTACTACACGCCGTCCGGTCGCTCGATCCAGGCCGAAGGCATCAACCCGGACATTGCCATCGAGCGCGTCAAGGTCGAGAAGCGTGATGGCCCGAAAGCCATCACCGAGGCCGATCTCGCGGGCCGCCTCGATAACGACCAGCTGAAGGATCTGCTCGAAGCCGACGATGAAGAGGGCGGGATCAAGAGCGACCCCAACCTCGCCGAGAACGACTTCGGCTTGTTCGAAGCGCTGAACATTCTCAAGGGTCTGTCGATTCTCGAGCAGGCCAGACGCTAGACTTCGCAGCCGAACGCCTCGCTGCCGCCCCGCGGCGGGGCGTTTTCGCGACACCGGGGCCAGGGACAGCAGAGCATGCGCGGCACGCAACGGGCCAGGGACGCCGACTGATGCGACGACGGGGAATCCGGGGGCTCTGTCTCGTGGCGTTGGCGTTCGCGCCGGTGCTGGCGCATGCCCAGGCGCGCATCGCCATCATCATCGATGACCTGGGCTACAACCGCGCGAGCGGGGTCCGCGTGCTGCAACTGCCCGGCCCGGTTGCCTGCTCATTCATTCCCGATGCACCGTTTTCCGCCGAACAGGCGGAGGTCGCGTTCGAGCTGGACAAGGAAGTGATGCTGCACATTCCGATGCAGCCGCATGCCGGCGCGCGCGCCCATCCGAATACGCTGACGATCAACAGCAGCGCGGACGACGTACGCCACCTGCTTCGCGCCGCAATGCTGCACATCCCGCACGCGGTAGGCCTGAACAATCACCAGGGCAGCCTGCTGACCGAACGCAGCGCATCGATGCGCTGGCTGATGGACGCGATGGATGCCTACCCGCAACTCTATTTCGTCGACAGCATGACCAGCCCGCACAGCGTCGCGCTGAACTCGGCCCGGGCCGCGCAGATTCCCAGCACGCGTCGCAACGTGTTCCTGGACCACGACCCGCGACCGGAGGCCATCGACGCCCAGTTCGACCGGCTGGTAAGACACGCCAGACGCCACGGCACCGCGTTGGCCATCGGTCATCCCTACGACGAGACGCTGGACGTGCTCGAGCGCCGGTTGCCCGCGCTCAAGCGCCAGGGCATTCAGATCGTCGCCGTCAGCGACCTGATCCACACGCGCATGGCGCAGCGCGACGATCAGGGGTGGCGGGTCAGTCTGCGTCTGGGCGACGTGCCGACAGCCACAACGCCAGACCGGATGCTGCAAGCAGCCAACTGATCGCGGGCATCCCGTTCCAGATCGCCGGGCGATAGCCATCCAGCCCGAAGATCACCAGGGCCGACAGCATCAGCGTGGCGCCGATCATGGTGCGGCGGTTGCGTTGCTGCTCCCGCCGGAACGACTGCGTCAGCCGCTCCAGGTCAGCCCGGGAGACTCCACCGGATTCCCCTTGCGCCAGACGTGACAGCGCGCGCGGGAGTTCCTCCAGCAGCTGCGGCCCCTGACGTCGCAATTGCGCCATGACCCGCTTGGGACTCATGCGCTCGCGCATCCACTCCGTCATCAACGGCTTGGCGGTTTTCCACAGATCCAGATCCGGATATAGCTGCCGCCCCAACCCTTCGACCTGGAGAATGGTCTTCTGCAACAGGACCAGCTGCGGCTGCACGGTCATGTCGAAACGCCGGGCCACCTCGAACAGGCGCACCAGAAACAGTCCGAACGACAGCTCACTCAGCGGTTTGTTGAAGATCGGCTCGCAGACGGAGCGGATCGCGCCCTCGAACTCGTCCACGCGCGTCTCGGCGGGAACCCAGCCAGACTCCACGTGCAGCTCGGCGACACGACGGTAGTCCTGATCAAAAAAGGCGACGAAATTCTCGGCGAGATAACGCTGATCATCCGGGGTCAGCGAACCGACGATGCCGAAGTCCAGCGCCAGCCAGCGAGGATTGTCCGGATCGCTGGTATCCACGAAGACGTTGCCGGGATGCATGTCTGCGTGGAAGAAATTGAAGAAGAAGACTTCGCGGAAGAAGATCTCCACCCCGCGCTCGGCCAGCAGCTGAATGTTCACGTTGCGTTGCCGCAGCGTGGCGATCTCGTCCACCGGCACCCCGTGGAGCCGCTCCATCACCATCACGTTGGGCCGGCACAGCTCCCACACCACCAACGGGTGATAGATCAGCTCGCTGCCCAGCCAGTTGCGCCGCAGCTGACTGGCGTTGGCCGCCTCGCGCAACAGGTCCAGCTCGTCGAAGATGACCTTCTCGTACTCGGTGACGACTTCCTTCGGACGCAGACGCGGCGCCAGCGGCGAAAACCATTCAGCCAACTGCGCCAGCGCGTGCAGCAAATCCACGTCGCGCCGAATCTGCTTGTCGATACCGGGGCGGACCACCTTGACCACGACGTCGAAGCCGGGCTCGTCGCCCTCGCCCTTGAGCCGCGCCGCGTGCACCTGCGCGATCGACGCCGAAGCCAGCGGCTTGTCGTCAAAGATCGCGAACACCTGGCCCACCGACTTGCCCAGCGCCTGCTCGACCAGCGCGCGGGCCTCGGCGCCAGGAAATGCCGGCACCTGATCCTGAAGCTTCGCGAGTTCACCGGCCAGCTCCGGCGGCAGGATATCCGGCCGTGTCGACAGCGCCTGACCGAATTTCACGAACACCGGCCCCAGCTCTTCCAGCGCCTTGCGCAAGCGGACGCCGATGGGTTCGGGGAACGAACGCCGAACCGGTTTGCCGAGGGCTTCCGCCAGTCCATAGCGGCGATATACACGCCGAATCTGCCAGAGACGGCGCAACTGTCGAGGTGAGAGCATGCGCGCATTCTCGCCGCGCCGCGCGCGCCGGGCAAACATCGGACGACGAGGCCCGGCGTTGACCCGCCGTGGGCATGTCGTACCATGCGGACGCAACGGGGAGACACAAATGAAAACAATCACCTTGCTGGCCTGCCTGATGGCCGTCGGCATCATTCCGGTCCACGCCGCCGAGACCACGTATCCGGTCAAGGACGATCCGTTCACGCGCACGCTGCGCAGCCCCACACCGGATGACCTGGCCTCCAAGGGCTTTCCGATGGGGGTTTACCGCGGCTCGCCGAAGGTCCAGGCCGACGCCCAGTGGTACGAGGACAACTTCTACAACACCCTCGCGGCCAAGAAGATCTGGCACGAGGGCACCAGCCCGGCGACGCACGAGCGCAACGGCCCGATCACCTGGGACATCGCCCCGATCCCGCAGGCACCGCCACCGACCTGCGACAACCCGCAGCCAACGAAGTACGACGCGGAAGGCTGTCGCATCGTCGGCGCGCTGTTCGAGGACGTGGAAGCCGAGGATCCCGACAAGGCTCGCCGACTGCGGGAGGCCGTGCGACGCGGTCGTGACGTCTGGTTCAAGGGCACCTTCGGCAACCAGGATCTCAACGACATCCACCTCGCCCGCACCATCGGCTACGAGAACATGCACTACGGCGAGTGGATGCACACCAGGCACCGACCTTACCGCTACACCAAATGGGGCCTGATCAACGATCCGGATTGCGAGCAGGGTGACGCCTCGACGTACTGGCTGGACCGCTGCGACGACCCGAAATCCTCCGGGGTGATCGGCTACCGCAAGTATTTCCGCGACCCGACCGTCGACGAGGCGGGAAATGTGGTCTACGACCCGCGCACCGCACCCTATGAAGACGGCGAGATCGAGTCGCAGAAGCGCTTCATGATCGGCCACCCCTGCGTGCAATGCCACGCCGCGTTCGACCCCACCAATCCGCCGGCGAATCCCAATGAGCCGGAGTGGGAAAACATCATGGGGCTGATCGGCAACCAGTACGTGAACCAGCCGCTGGCGGCGTTCCTGTCCGCCGTGCCGCGGGACAACTTCGCGGTTCAGGCCGTGGGCGCAGCCCGCGTCGGCACCGTCGACACTTCGCTCAACCCGAACGATTTCCAGCACAACCCCGGCACCCAGAACAACATCACCGACTTCATCAACAAGCGCATCTTCCAGCACGAGATGAAACACCCGCTGACCGGTGAAATCAGTACCGCGCCGACCCAGCATGTGCTCAAGGGCGCCGAGGATTCCGTGGGCGACCGGCTGGCGCTGCTGCGCGTGTACATCAATATCGGCATGTGCACCGAGGAATGCTGGGTGCCCAACTTCCCGGTGCCGGGCGATTTCTTCGGTGACGGATCGACCCAGAAACCCATGTCGATCCAGCAGTGCGCGATCGACTGCGACGCCTGGAACTACGCCGACGCCAAGATGGAGGACCTGGCCGCCTACCTGCTGACCGGTGGACCGACCTACCTGCTCCACGCCACCGATGTGGACGGCACGCCGGGCGACACGTTCATCGACCTCGAACAGGTGCCGGCCGGCCGCAAGGTCTACGCCCGCAACTGCGCGCAATGCCACTCCACCAAGGTGCCACCCGACGCCATCGTCGGCGACCCCGACGCGCTGGAGCGCTTCTACGAGGGTCACGTGTTCGGCTCCGAGGATTTCTGGCGGCACGAGTTCACCGACGCCCAGCTCGAATCCGAGACCTTCCGCGAGCAATACCTGGTGCGGACCGGGAACGACGAATGGCAGCCGAAGCAATTCGCCGAGAACGGCGTGTTCGGCCAGGACTGGCTGGGCAACGACGAACCCACGGCCTACAACGTGGTCGGCGTGAACAGCTGCCGCGCTCGCCATGACAACCATTCCACCGGCCACATCTGGGAGGAATTCGCCTCCGAGACCTACCGCGACCGGCCATCGCCGGGCTCCGAGCCGAAGAAGATCAACCGCATGGTGCCGCTGATCGGCGGCAATGAAGTGGGCACCAAGACCATTGGCGGCCCCGCCGAGCAAGGGGAGACCTTTGCCGACGACGGCGCGGGCTACTACCGCAACATTTCGCTGATCAATGTCTGGGCAATCGCGCCGTTCCTGCACAACAACGCGCTGGGCGAGCTGACCTATCTGGACGACGGCGGCATCGACTACACGGTGGCGGGCCGAATTGCGCAGTACGAAATCGCGATGAAGCGGCTACTGATGTCGGATGACCCCAACGACGAGCCGCACCGGCCACAAAAGGTCTCGGTGACCACGACCGACATCAAGGTCGCGCCACGCGAGGATGGGCAAGGCCTGATCCAGCTGCCAGTGAAGACGGGGACGCCGGTGGCGTACTTCGCCAGTTCCGATCCCCACAAGCCCGTGTTCCAGAAATGCGATGACCTGATCGAGAACAAGGGACACCAGTTCGGCGTGGACCTGCCCGCCGAAGACAAGGCGGCGCTGACCGAATTCCTGAAGCTGATGTAGCCGTTGCGCATGTTCGGCCCTGGACAGCGGCGGCATCACGCGACCCGACGTCGCAGACTGCCGCCCATGAAGATCGTCGTCGCCGCCGCGTTCATCGCACTGCTCGCCACCGGATGTGGCGGCGGTGATGACAGTGTCGGCGTTCACGATCTGGCCGAACGGCTGCCGCCGCTTTACGACCCGGCCAGCCTGTCCGCACGGGTGATCCCGAATTCGGACCTGCCGCCCGAGGGCACCCGATCACTGTTCGACCAGCTCGTCGCGCAGAACGGCGCGCTGCCCTACCCGTTCGAATCCGTCGTCGACTGGCTCGCCACACTGGATGCCCAGGGTCGGCGCCCGACCACGGTGCTCATCCCGCACGGCCGCTCGCTGCAGAAGGGACGCTCCTCCTTCGCCGATCCGCGCGTCGTGCTGTCGGCAGACATCGCGCCGCCGCCCGGCTCAGCCCTGGCTCCTCCGCTGCGGGGGCGGTTGTTCCTCGGCTTTGTCGACGCCGCCGACGAGATCGAGGTGCTGTCCTACAATGAGGCCGCCGGACGCTACGAATTCCAGCTCGTCCAGGACTACTGCGAGGGCTGCACGCCGCGCATCGTCTATGCCCGGCGCGGAGTCTGCCTGACCTGCCACCAGAATGCCGCGGCGATCTTTCCGGTCCGCCCCTGGGAGGAAACCAACGCCGCCCCGGTGATCGCGGAACGCATCGTCGCGGCGCATCCCGAGGCCACCAGCCTGCACGGCGCACCGACCAGCGTGCGGCTGGCCGCACCCGAAGCCATCGACAACGCGACGGACATCGCCAACATGATCCCTCTGGCCCAACGCATCTGGCTGGATGGCTGCGGCGAAGGCGGCCCCGGCGATCAATGCCGCCGCGAGCTGCTGACCGAGGCGCTGCGCTACGCACTGGCACCCGGCAGCTACGACCCGGCGTCGGAGTCAGCCACCGCACTGGCAACCCGTCTGGCCGCCAACTGGCCCGAGCGCGGTTTCGAGGTGCCGGACAACGACCTGAACAACCGCAACCCGCTGGAGGATGATCTGTACCAGGGCGGTTGGCTGGCCGGCCTCAAGCGCGCCGTGTTCGGCCGCGATGCTGGCGGTGACGACCAGCGCGGAGAGGACAAGCTGGAGGCCTTCGACGCGCTGCCGCCGTTGCCGTCCGAGTTCGATCCACTGACCCGGCGCCCCCCGGCACGCTGGGCGCAGCCGCGGGACCTGGATGCGGTATACGCGCTGGCGCAGGCCTTCACTCCGACCGACATCGACCGCCTGCGACGCACCGGAGGGGTCAACGCCATCCTCGCCGCGCTGAACGATTCATCGCTGAACGAGCACGTTGGGGCGGTTCCGTTCCGTCGCACCGAGATCATGCTGGCGTTGCTGGACCGGCTGGGTGCGGATGCCCGAGCGACGCGCTGGGGCCTGCCGCTCACCGAACTGTCACCGCCCATCCGCGAGGGCGAACCCCCGCTGCAACTGGCCGCCGACTCGCCGCTCAAACCCTTCGAGACCTACTGTTTCGGCTGCCATCGCGACAATCCCAACGCCCGCCTGAACTTCATGGCCGGCGGCACCGAGGCCGACGTGCTGGATCACATCCAGGCCACCGACAAGATTCGTGACGCGCTGGACTACGAGCGCTATCGCGGCACGCGCAAGGCCGGCCAGTTGATGCCGCCGGAAGGCTCCTGGCAACGTGAACACCTGGAACAGGCGCTGGCCAACGGCGACGACCCGCTGACACCGATGCGCGAGCAGATCCCCGCGCTGTTCGATTTCTGAGGACGACCGATGCGCCCCACCCCGTTTCGCAGGCTCGCACTACCCACGCTGATCGCCGCGGGCTGGCTGCTCGGCACGCCGGCGCAGGCGGAGCCCGCCTTCGCGCGGCTGTACAAGAACCAGTTCGGTTACATGCCCTCCTGCAACGCCTGCCACAAGGACGGCGGCGGCACGCCAGTCAACCAGTATGGTCAGCAGTTCAAGGATGCCGGCCTGAATGCCGGAGCCTTCGCGAAGATCGCGGCGCTGGACGCGGACGGCGACGGCGTCCGAAATGGCGCCGAGTCGGAGGCGCGATCCAGTCCTGGTTCGGACAGTTCGACCCCCGACGCGCCCGGCGACTGGCTGGACACCAGCAACCTGATCCCGAAAGCGGTCCGCGCGTTGTTCCCCCACGTGACAACCTACAAGCTCGTCGACGCGATCTTCACGGACCGGGAAATCACCCGCGCCGCAGCCCGCGGCGTAACCCTCGCCGCCGAGGACGAGAACACCATCTACGTACCCGTCCGGGAACGCCGCCCGATCGGCACCGCGATCATCGTGCCCGGGCAACACGAAGGACAGCAGTTCTTCGTGTTGCTCGCCACCGATCGGCAGCTGCAAATCACGCATGCAAGCGCGATCGACGCCGGCAGCCTGGAGGCGGCGCGGCGCGAGGCTCTGTACGAGGGCTTCATCGGCCAGTCGGTCGAAACGCTGGAACCGCCGGCCGCGGACGACGCCGTTCCCGCTGCGGTGAACCGCACGGTGCAAAAGGCCGCGACGATGTTGCTGGTGCGACTGAAATCCGGCTGATGCCGTCAGCCGCCTGACGCTGGCGAACGCACGGCCGCAGCGGGCTGCCGGGACCCAAACTTGCCTCTCCAGAGCAATGGCCGGCTCAGCCGGCAGGCTCCCGTTATCGTCCGGACCAGCGACCAGCGACCAGCAGTGAAACTCGAACGCAAGGCCAAGCGGATCATCGCCATCGGCGGCGGCAAGGGCGGCGTCGGCAAGAGCATCGTGTCGACCGCGCTGGCCTGTCACTGGGCGCGCCAGCAGCGGCGCGTCGTGCTGATCGATCTGGACCTCGGCGCCGCCAACCTGCACAGCTACCTGGGCATCCGCCGGCAGACACCGACACTGGCGGATTTCCTGCGTCGGAAAACCGACAGCCTGGAGCCGCTGCTCATCCCCACCGGCCTGCCCCATCTGCGACTTTGCAGTGGCGCGGAGTCATTCCCGGGCATGGCCAATCCGCCGCACTGGCTCAAGCAGAAACTGCTCCGTCACATTCGCGCGCTGGACGCCGATGTGGTCGTGCTCGACCTCGGCGCCGGCGTCGCCTTCAACACGCTGGATTTCTTCGACGCGGCGGACGACGGCGTGATCGTCACCGAGCCCGAGCCAGCCGCGGTGATGAACGCCTATGGCTTCATCAAGAGCGCGTTGCTGCGCACGCTGCAATCGGTGTTCCGACACCACGAAACGCTGGGCGAGGCGCTGGAAGCCGATCTGGCGCTGCCGGAGGATCGACGCGCCTTCAGCCTGGACTGGCTGCGGCAGCAGGCCCGGGCGCAGGCGCCCGACGCAGTCGCGCTGATCGACGAGGTGCAGCAGGCGTTTCGTCCCGCGCTGCTGGTCAACCGGCATTCGGCCCAGGCCAGTCCGGTGCTGATCGACAATCTGCGGATGCTGTGCCGGCAAAAGCTGGGCGTGGAACTGGACTGGCTGGGCCACCTGCCGGACATGCCGGACCTGCGGCGATCGCTGCTGAACGTGCCGGGCTTTCTGGACTCACCATCGGGTTCGCCCCTGCGCAAAGCCGTGGCCGCAGCCGCCCAGCCGCTGGAAACCCATTTCCCTCCGGAAGCACCGCCGCGTGACTACTCCGATGATGACGTCCAGGCACTGCTGAACATGGTCGACTGGCTGGACGATCACGCACTGGGCGGCAGGCCCCGAGATGCCTGGAAGCTGCGTGTGTACTTCCGCCCGGAAGAGGTGGACGCCCATCTGCGCAGGCATGGCAGCGGCCTCGCCGCCTGAGACCAAACTGGCGGCCGCGCCGACTACGCCTCGGAATCGTCGAGCAGCTGCGCGAGAGGCTGCGGGCGTGCGTAACCAAACCCCTGCCCCCAGCCACAGCCCAGCTTGTAGAGCTGGCGACCTTCGGCATCGGCCTCGATGCCCTCGGCGACCACACGCAGCCCCAGTTCGTCAGCCATCGCCGAAATCCCTCGGACGATGCGGGCGCCGCTGGGGCCTTTGCGAACCTCGCGGGCGAAGCTCAGATCGAGCTTGAGCACATCCGCCGAGAACGTGTGCAGGTAGGCCAGCGAGGAGTAGCCCGTACCAAAATCGTCAATGGCGATGGAGATTCCGAGCTTCTGCAATTCGGCGAGCAATTCCGCCGCGTGGTCCGGGTCGGACATCACCACGCCTTCGGTGAGCTCGATCTGCAACCGCTCCGGCGGCAGCCCGGTGGACTGGAGCGTCGACTCGATCAGGTCGTAGGCCGTCGGTTGCGCGAACTGACGCCCGGACAGGTTCACGCTGACGTACTGGCCGGCCAGCCGCCGCCCCTGCGCCATGAAGTCCATACAGGCGCGGCGGATCACCCAGGCATCCAGTTCCAGAATCAGCGATGTTTGCTCGGCCAGCGGAATGAACTCGGCCGGCGAGATCACGCCGCCGTCGGCCACTGGCCAGCGCACCAGTGCCTCGTAGCCCACCGGCTTGCCCAGCGGCAGCTTTACGATCGGCTGGTAGTGCAGTTCCAGCGCATCCGCCGCGATGGCATCGCGCAGCCGCGCCTCCATGCGACTTTGCTGCAACACCCCGTGGCGCAGCGCCTCGTTGACCGGCGCATTCGGCAGGGCTTCGGCTTCAGGCACACGCCGCGGTGCAGGCTCCTCCTCGCCGCTACGCACGCGATGCATGGCCACGCGGAATCGCCCGAGCATGCTATGCAGCACGAGCTGAACCATCGGATCAACGGATTCCAGGCGATCGCTCAGGCCTTCGCGGCTGATCACGGTGAGCTTGGTGGTGCCGATGGCGCGGACGCTGGCGGAACGCGGCCGGGTATCAATCAACGCCATCTCGCCGACGATCTCGCCCGGCCCCAGCGTCGCGAACACCGTGCGCTGGTCACCGGAACCGGTGAAGACCTCGACGGCACCATCGTCCAGCAGATAGGCCACGTCGCCGGCATCACCCTCGGCGAAGACCAGTTCACCGTCCTCGTATGTGCGTCGCTGACCCGCGTCGAGCATCGAATTTACCCCCCGGCGAACATTACGGCGCGGGCATTCCGGGCACAAGCGATTAGACTGACAAAAAAACAGGGGGGAGACCGCGTGAAAGCCATCTGGATGCTGGCCGTTCTGGCCATCGCCATCGTCGGGCCGGAATGGGCCCACGCGCAGGACGACCTGTCCGTGCTCGACGCGCTGGTCATGGACGACCTGGTCGAGGTCGAACCACCGCCACCAGCCTGGCAGTCCATCGGAGGCCCGATCGCGCTGGGCGCGTTCTTCTTCTTTGTGCTGTGGCTGGGCCGGCTGGCCGTGCCGTTCCGGGTCAGCAAGGAATCACTGACGCTGTTCTACTTCCCCACCGGCGTGAAGCGCGGGCTGGCCCTGGCAATCACTCTCTATGGCATCGCGTTCGCCTTCGGCGCGGCGGAAATCGCCTACCAGCTCCATCTGCACGGCAGCGCCGAGGCGTACTTCGCCAACATGTCGCAGGGCAAGCTCATCGCCTTCACCCACGCCCATTTGTTCGGCTTCACCACCAGCTTCCTGGTCATCGGCATCCCGTTCTCGATGCAATTCAACCACCTGTGGATTTACCAGTGGGTATTCCCCATCGGCCTGGCCGCCGCGCTGACCGACGTCATGTCGTGGTGGGGCATCAAGTACGTGAGTCCGAATTTCGAGGTCATCTCCATCGTCTGCGGCATCCTGTTCTCGCTCAGCTACCTGTACATGCTGATCGGTTTACTGCGGGTGCTGCTGTTCCCGCAGGTGATCTGGGCGACGGACAAGGATCGGGAAGAGCGGCTCAGCAAGAAGGAAACTGACCCGACGAGTCATACGGGGTACTGAAAAGAAAGGACAACTCTGCATAAAATCACGTGCTAGAGCAACCCCATGAAACATGCATAGCCCTTTAATTCAATGAAATTCAAAAAGCTAGAAATCGCCAATCTCCGCGCAATCCATAGCGTATGCTTCGAGGGATTAGAAGACCTCGTATTAATAGCGGGACCAAACGGCGTAGGGAAATCTTGCGTTCTGGACGGAATAAGGCTACTGAAAAGTGCCTATGCCGGCTATCAAGCAAACGAATTTACTAACTGGTTTAATGAATTTCAGATAAACCCTCGTCGGCGAGATGCGAGCTTTCAGAGAATTTTTCGCGACCCATCTAAGCCTTTACGTGTCAGCGCGGTTGTAGAACTGGCGGAGCAAGAGAAACAATTCCTTAGAGCCAATGCGACCGACTTACTTAGATCTTTACATTGGAGAACTGTATCCCCCAACACAAATGATATAGATGAAGCAAATGCGTCATCACTCGCAAGCGAACTAAGAACACAAGCGCCAAGTGTCGAAAAAAAGATTCAGCGCGATATGCCTGGTTTTATAAAATTATTGGAACAGCCAACCCAAACGGCGGAAATCGTCCTCCGACTTAAAGGCAGGGATACTTACCAGCAAAATTTGGTATTGGAAGTTATTTGGGGGACGTTTGACCCAGAAAATATTGGCATTATAGATTTCCATGGAGCGCACAGATCATATGGCTACGAAAAACTAAACAACATTAATCTAGACATAAAAAATACAGACGAACGCGTGAAACAACACGCCCTCTATCAAACGCAAAATAAATACTCCAATATCAAATCCGAAATGGCTGCGGCCTTTGTACGCGACCTAATCTCAGAAAAGGCCGGAAAGTCACATATGGAAGGGCCGTCCATAATAGACACACTTAAAGATTTATTTATAAGGTTTTTCCCCGGGAAAGAGTTTGTTGGGCCTGTCCCAGCCGCCGATGGATCACTTTCTTTTCCCGTCAAACTAAATACAGATGGAAGCACACATGACGTAAACTTCTTATCATCCGGAGAGAAAGAGGTTCTATTCGGATATTTGCGACTGCGCAATTCTGCACCCAAGAATTCCGTCATTCTAATTGATGAGCCTGAACTGCATTTAAATCCGCGACTCGTCAAAGGCCTGCCCAATTTTTACCACGAGAATATTGGGAAAGCTCTAGACAATCAAGTTTGGCTAGTTACTCACTCAGACGCGTTTCTGCGTGACGCGCGCGGCATTCCGGGAGCTTCCATATGGCACATGCGCGAATGGGATAAAGAAAGCTCTACCACAAACCAAGCCACTGCTGTCTCGCAAGAGTCCGACGTCGAGCGCGCGGTCATTGATCTTGTTGGCGATATAGCAGGTTATAGGCCCGGCGCCCAAGTATTGATTGTCGAAGGAAGCGACTCCGAATTTGATGAAGACATGATCACACGATTATTTCCCGAGATAGCGGCAAAGGTCAATATCATCTCCGCCGGAAGCCGAACCCGCGTAGAAAAGTTACAAGACGTATTATCCCGCGCAACCCAATCCGTAGGATGGGAAGCTCGCTTTTCTTCGATCACTGACCATGACATTGACCCAACACATAGCGCAGCATCCGGAATTCCTATAGGCAGCCAAAATTGGGACGTATACCATATTGAAAACTACTTACTGGTGCCAGAGTATATTCTCTATGTTCTTGATGATTTACGGTTAACTAGGACAAAACTTAAAGATGAGCGTGCCATTTCAAGCGAACTTAGAAAAGCAGCAGAACAAACAATAGATGAGATGGTAAAAATACACATGCACAACGAAGTTCACAGAAAAGTTCAGGCGGCGCTAACGCTTCGCTTAAGGCAGAACAACAACTCTATCGCGCTCTCTTTTTCCTCAGCGATCAACGAGACCCAAGAAAACGTTAGACACCTTTTAAGCACCGAATTAAATGAGTCATATTTACGAAGAAAAGAGATAACATTGAGACAAGATCATGCCGAGTCTCTAGCCAACGGCACATGGACGTCCTCTTTCAGAGGACGAAACATACTCCAGCGATTTGTAGACACTCATGCACCTGGAAGGTACCAAGAAGTACGTAACTTAATCGTGTCAAGGATGCGCGATAGAGGATATCAACCAGAAGGAATGAGAATAGTATTGGAGAAGGCATTACGGCATTAAGGTCAGGCCAATAAAGTTAGTATTGCAACCATCCCGCCTCTGCCGCCGCCTCCAATCGCTCTTTCAACACGCTCCACACCCCCGGCAATGGCCCGGCAACCCCACCGTTGCGCTCCAGCACCTGCTCCAGCCGGATGCCGTGCCGGCGCCAGCCCTGTCCTTCGGTGGCGAGATTCAGCAGTACCGGGTTGACCCGGTCTACAGCCTTGGCGAATTGGGCGTCCGGCGTCTCGCCGGCCTCGAACTCGTCCCACAGCGCCCGGTCGGCACTGCCCTGCTCGAACGGCAGCATGCCGAACAGGCGGTCGGCGGCCTGTTGTTCACGTTCGGCCTGATCGGCTGCGGCTTCGGCGTCGTAAAGAAAGGTGTCGCCGGCGTCGATTTCGACGATGTCGTGCAGTAGCAGCATGCGGATGACGCGGTCGACGTTGACCGGGTAGGCCGCGAACGGCGCCAGCACCATGGCCGAGAGCGCGGCATGCCAGGAGTGTTCAGCGGAGTTTTCCTGCCGGGTGCCATCGGTGATCCACGATTGCCGTTGGATCGTCTTGAGCTTGTCGACCTCGATCAGGTAGTCGAGCGTCTGTTCCAGCGACCGGCTCACACCTCGGCGGCTTTGCGTTCCAGGCGCCGGATGCGGGCTTCGAGCCGGTCCGTTCCGGTCCGCAGGTCGTCGACGGCATCCATCCAGTCGTTGACGTCGTCGCCGTGGACGAGATCACCGGTTTCCTCGCGCAGGAACTCGATGGTGTCATCGCCCAGGGTCTTCATCGCCTCGCGACCCCAGCCGAAAAAGCGCCGCGCGGTCTGACCGATGCGGTGGGCGGCGATCGGCCCGAACATCCGCTCCAGCGGCGCCTCAAGGTCGATATCCAGCGCCTCGAACACCTCGGCGAAGCGTTGCGCCAGCACGGCGTCGCCCTCGATACGCACGCCGCCGGACAGCAGTTCGGCCTGCTTGTCGGCTCCCGACGCGGCCAGGCGCGCGAAGTCACCGAGGCGTCCGCTGAGCCGCACGTCGGGTTCGTCTGGCCAGAACACGGAGAGCTGCAAACGATCGACCACGGGCACGGCGAACACCGTCTGGTCCCAGCCGGAAATGGTCACGGCGATGACGCGGCCGTCCAGCTTGCGCAGACGATCGGCGACCTCAGGGTCCAGCGCCAGCGCGCGGTTGAGCCCGGCCTCGACCACGGCGACGCCGTTGGCGATCAGACTCATGCGCCAAAACCCCGATGCACGGCGCAGATACCGCCCGCGAGATTGTAGTACTGGCAGCGCAGGAAGCCGGCTGTCTCCATCATGCCCTTCAGCGTGTCCTGATCCGGGTGCATGCGGATGGACTCGGCGAGGTAGCGGTAGCTGGCCTCGTCCTTGGCGACATAGCGGCCCAGCGCCGGCAGCACCTTGAAGGAGTATTCGTCGTAGAGCTTGCCGAAACCGGCCGAGGTCGGCTTGGAGAATTCCAGCACCAGCGCGCGGCCGCCCGGCTTGGTCACGCGCTGGATTTCCGCCAGCGCCGCATCCTTGTCGGTGACGTTGCGCAGGCCGAAAGCCATGGTGACGCAGTCGAAGTGATCGGTCGGGAACGGCAGTTCCTCGGCGTTGGCGATCACGTAGTCCATGCCCTGAACGATACCGCGGTCGATCATGCGATCCCGACCCACGCTGAGCATGGACGGGTTGATGTCGGAGGCGATGACCTGCCCCTCCGGCCCGGCCTGACGGGCGAACTTGCCAGCCAGATCGCAGGTACCCGAGGCCAGGTCCAGCACTCGCTCACCGGGCCGGACAGCGGCCAGATCGATGGTGAAGCGCTTCCAGACGCGATGAATACCCATCGACATCAGGTCGTTCATCAAGTCGTAGCGCGACGCCACCGAGGCGAACACTTCCCCGACGCGGCGGGTCTTGTCGGTGGCGTTGACGGTCTCGTAACCGAAATGCGTGGTCTTGCTCATCAGGCCTTGCCCGCGTTGGGGTTGTATTGCTTGACGACGGAGTCCAGCGTGCGCACCCCGGGGTCGCGACCCACGCCGGCGGCGTCGAGCCGGGCCAGGTAGTTCTGCCACAGCGCGTCCTGGTTCATGCAGAACTCGTGCAGCAACTGCCACCCGTAGAGGCCGCTGTCATGCCCGTCGTCGAACACGGGACGGATCGCGTAACTGCCCACCGCCTCGATGTGTTCGATGCCGACACTGCGCTTGCCCCAGACCAGCTTCTCCTGCCCGGGGCCGTGACCCTTGACCTCGGCCGATGGCGAATAGACGCGCATCAGCTCGGCGGGAATCGAGTAGGTGGACCCGTCGTCATAGGTCACGTCCAGCACGCGCGATGCGCGGTGCAGAGTCAGCTTGGTGGGAACCGGAATCATCAGGTCAGCAGTCAACAATCATGAGGCGCGCACGATAGCACCGCGGGCCCGTCCTCACGAGGCGCGGCGACCATGAGCCGGCTCAATCGGCCGGATCGCGACCGGGTGCATGGCTGGGCGCATGCCCGGTCCAGCGCTTGTAGGCGCGGGTGAAACTGCTGGCGTCGGAAAATCCGACCAGGTAGGCCACCTCGGTGATCGAGCAACGCCCGGCGGTGAGATGGCGATCCGCCAGCTCGCGGCGTGTGGTTTCCACGAGTTGACGGAAGCTGGTACCGCGGTCGGCCAGCTTGCGTTGCAGGCTGCGCTGGCTGACGTGGAGCGCATCGGCAACCGCCTGCTGGGAGCAGGCGTTGCCCGGAAGCAGCCGTGAGATCGCGTCACGCGCGGTGGACACGATGTCGTCACGCATCCGGTGCCGGAGCATATCGTCGAGCAACGCCTCGTTGACGGCGCGCAGCGCCGGGTTCGCCGTTTCGAGCCGGCGCTCGGCCAGTTCGCGGGTGTAGATGATGCGCGTGTGCCCGACACCAAAGCTGACCGGACAGCGGAACATCTGCTCGAACACCGCTGGCTGCGCCGGCACCGGACGCGCGAACTCGGCACGCTCCGGCCCACAGTCCTTTCCGACCAGCGCCCGCGCGGTACGAACCATGATCGCCGCGAAGGCATCCACGGCCTGCCAGGCTGGCGGCGGCTCCACCGGCACGTGTCCAAGCCGCAGCCAGCAATGCCCGTCATCCTCACCGTACTCGAGCCGCGCGGCATCGGTGACGACACGACCGTAACGCGACATGCGCTGCATGGCATCGCGCAGCGAGTCACTGACCAGCGTGGTGACGGTCAATGCATGAAAGGTCGTCTGGTTCACATGGCGAGCCACGCGCAGCCCAAAGGCCTCGTCGCCAGTCGCGGCGACCACGGCGGCCCATAACCGCGTGGTCTGGCTGAGCGGAATGCGAGCATCGGGGTCGGCCAGACAGTCCGGATCGATGCCGGCCGTGCGAAACAGCGGCACCCAGTCGATCCCGGCATCCTGAAGCGCGGCGCGGATCGCGCGCGCCCAGCTCGCCAGCGTGGTGATGTCGTCCGCGGAGGTCATCAACCGGCCAACCGGACCGGATTGGCGCAAGCGATCATGCGAATGGCGCGTTCGGCCCTGCCGAGGTGTTGCGAACACCGGACACTGGCGACAGTCACGGTAGGAGAACTCTTGTCATGGAAACCCGCAATCTGTCGGATAGCGACAAACAGAAAATCCAGACCATTCGCGCCGGCATCAGCGCCGCGTCGGATGATTTGCGCCGGCGCCATCGCTGGCTGCGCCATCAGAACGCCATCGGCGCGCTGATCATGGCGGGTTCCATCGCCGGCGCCGTGGCCAGCGGCTGGGCATATGTGGCGGGTGTCATCCCCTGGTATGTCTGCATTCCCCTCACCGCGGTGTTCCTGTCGTTCATCCACGAACTGGAACACGACCTGATCCACCAACTGTACTTCCGCAACAGTCCGCGCGCCTACAACCTCATGATGGCGCTGTGCTGGATCACCCGGCCGAGCACCATCAGCCCCTGGGTGCGCAAGCGCATGCACCTGCACCACCACAAGTACTCGGGCACCGAATCGGATATCGAGGAGCGCGGCATCACCAACGGCGAACGCTGGGGTCTGCGTCGCCTGATCATGACCGGCGACAACATGCTCGCGGTCTACCTGCGTCCCAAGACGATGTACCAGACGGCAAAGGCGTTCATCCGCGCCCAGAACCCGACGTCACAGGAGGAAGTGAAGCGGTTGGCGAGAGAACAACGCCGCGGCTATTTCCCGCTGGGGCTCATGCACTACCTGTTGTGGCACAGCTTCGTGCTGTTTCACCTGGTCAATGGCGTGGCTCTGCTCATCGGCAACGGCATCCCGCTGTCCGCCGGCATGGAAGCGGCGATCGGCCTGCTGAACACCACGGCCGTCGTCTACCTCGGCCCGAACATGCTGCGCACGTTCTGCCTGCACTTCATCAGCTCGAACATGCACTACTACGGTGATGTCGAGGCCAAGAACATCATCCAGCAGACCCAGGTCCTGAATGTCTGGTGGATGGCACCGCTGCAGTTGTTCTGCTTCAACTTCGGCTCCACCCATGCGATCCACCACTTTGTCGTGAAGGAACCGTTCTACATCCGCCAGGCCACCGCCAGGGCAGCTCATCGCGTCATGCGTGAGAACGGCGTGCGGTTCAACGACCTGGGGACGTTCCGGCGGGCGAATCGCTACGCGCCGGAACACGCCGAACAGCCATCAGTCGCCGTCCGGCCTTCGGAGTCGGTGGACGCCTGACCGGAAAGAAAACACCGCGGTGCGTCAGCGACGCACCGCGGCAAACCGGAGATTGACCTCTCTTCCAACCACGCACCAGCCATATCCACTGACGGGTTTCTCTGGACGTGGGCACTTCAAGGTTGTGTGAACGGTGGACTGCTACGGCGCCGTCTCAGGTTCGAGAAACGCGGTAAGAAACTCGGTGATCACGTGGCATTCGTCGCTCTCCACCAGAACACCTCCGACCGACCAGTCCACATAGCCGTCGTGACGAACATTCACGACGAAAACACCCGGGGCTTCATAGGCCGTCGCGACGGAGTCGCCAACCGCCTCGAAGGCATACTGGACGCCATCCTGGTCGATCGCCTCCCCCGCCGCGGTTTCGGCAATGGATGCTCCGGATGAGGCATCCCGGATTTCGAGCGCGATGCCCGGGACGAGTTGTGTGGTGCACACAATTTCGTCGCGGTGAGACGTATCCGAGCAGGCGGAGACCAGCAGCGTCACTGTCACCACGAGAAGCAAGCCGATGCGCATATGAGCCTCCATTTCTCAAGCAGGTCGACGCCAAGGCATGTTGCCGGACGTATCGCCACCTGAGTCGGCACAGGCACTCGGCATCAGGTTGACCAACTCTTACTCCAGAAGCCGGCGCGCGCCAGCGAGCATAAACGCCCTGCGAGCCTCTGGAGATCGCGGAATCACTGTCCCGAATCGAACCGACATCACTCAAACTCCAACGTCGCCAGCTCCGACCCCGTCGCCACATCGGTCACGATCAGGAATGTGTCCGACAGGGTGTAGAGCGTCTGACTGGTGGCGTCGGTAGCGATGACCGATCGCAGCGGTTCGTTGTAGTGGATCGGCGCGAAGCTGGTGCAGCCTCCCTCATCGCCTTCAGCCGTGGGCGGGCAGGCGTCTCCGCCGCCGGTCTGCTTGTGGTCCACGCGCAGGTCTTCGGTGATCGTGCCGGCAGTGTCGATGTTCCAGGTGATGAAGCCGGAGAACGCCCGCGACTCCGATGGCGATCCGATATAAGCCGGAATGCTCAGCAGCCCGGTTGTGTCGGTAGACGGCGCGTAGGTGAACGCCAGCGGCTCGTATTCGGCCAACGAGTAGGCGTAGTCGTCCGGTTCAATGGCCGGCGTGGCCGCGGCGATCCGCGCCGGGTTCGTCAGGTCCGAGACATCGAAGAGCTGGAGCTGAAACGCGTTACCCGTCCCGACACCACCCTCTCCGCCTTCGCGGCCGATGGTGAGCAGCACGTCGTCGGACACTGGATGGATGTACGAGGAGAAACCGGGAATCTCCACCTCGCCCAGCAAGGTCGGGTCGGCCGGATCGGACAGGTCGAAGGTGAACAGCGGATCGATCTGCTGGAAGGTGACGACGTAGCCGACATCGCCAACGAATCGCGCGGAGAACACGCGCTCGTCGTTGCCGAACCCGGTCACGTTGCCGACCTGGGTCAGAGCGTCGTCATCCAGGCGCAGCACGGTGACGTCATTGGTCGGCACGCTGGCTTCGGCGGGACACGCTTCATTGGGATTGACGCTACCGCAGCTGTCGGCCCGCGATGTGGCAAGCCGCAGATGACCGTCGAACTCGCTCATCGAGTAGCGGTTGAGCAGCCAGCCGTCGACGGCGCCAGCGCCCCGGGGCACGGCCGCGCCGCTGTCACTGATCTCGAAACGCTGGACCGCGGTCTGGTCGACCTGGAACGGCGCGAAGAACCAGCCGTTGCTGGTCTGCGCCAGATACAGGTTGTCCGCCGAGGCGTAGACCATCCAGGCGTTATTGACGGTGCCGATGGCCGCGTTGTTGCCGCCGTCGGTGTCGACGCTGCTGATGGTCAGCGTGGCCATCGCGGTGGCGACGTCCGGCCGGTACAGGTCGTCACAGGCCATCGGGGTGAAGGCGGAACCGACCCCGCTGGCGACATTGGGGACGAGATCCGCCAGCGGCGCCGCATCGGCCTCGGACTGGGCCAGTGCAACCAGTTCCTCGCGCAGTTCGTCCGCACGCTCGGAATCACCCTCCGACTCCGCCTCGAACCAGGCGCTGACGCGGCTGGTGAACGCATCATCGGAGTACAGGCCATCAAGCCCCGTGAAGTAGTGACCGGCGACCAGATGGATGCGTGAGTCGATCCGTCGCGAGCTGATGTAGTAGCCGTCGACACGGTACTGGCCGATCCGCGCCGGGGCGGCGGCATCCGAGACGTCATAGAAATCCAGCCGGGTGCCGATGGTATCGGCGACCACGGTGGTGAGCCGTTGTGTCGTGGTGTCCAGATACTGTCCGTGCAGATAGACGGAATCGCCCAGATCGATCCGGCCGACCTCGTGACTGAGCGCCGCCGGCATGGCGTCAATCACGCGGACACTGGCCGTTTGGCGATGCATCGCGAAGATCAGGCCGCGCGCGCCGTCCGTCTCGATCAGGTCGGCCTCGTCCACGCCGACCTCCTGGGTGTTGGTTTCGGTGAAATCCGGGGCCGCCGCCTCTCCACCCGCATCGGCGGCAACCGGTACGGCGCCATCTTCGGCGTAGAAGTAGATCGGGCTGATCGCGCGCTCGACGAAACTTTCCGCCGCGAACGTCCGCCAGTCGGCGCAGCTGGCGACTTCCTTCAGCCGCAGTTGGGCCGCGGGTGTTCGCTTCGCCGTCAGCGTGAGGCGTTCGCCACCATCGAAACCATCACCCGATCCACCACAGGCCACGAGCACCGTGGTGCTCACCGCCAATGTCAGTGCCGTGCAAATCCGTCCGTTCATCGTGCGTCTCCCGCGGGGCTGTCGCCCCAATTCGCAATCACCAGGGTGGATTGAGTGTCGTCTTCGCGGCGTCCGATGCCGCTGACCCGCCCACGACTGCCGTCCGGATCGTAGACGGCATTGATCACCAGATCGCGCTGCTCGTAGCTGGCCGCGTCAACCGAGTCGTACTGGAAACTGCCATTCAGCGTTTCCGCATCCAGGCGTTGGGTGAAGCTGGTCTCGTTCGGCTGGAATGCGACCAGCTTCACGTCGAAACCTTCATCAAGGCGGCCATCGTCGGTGGTGAACTGCACCGACACCGGAATCAGCACATAGTCGGGACAACCGGCGTCGGGATTGTCATCGGCCGGTTCCACGTCCACGAGTTCGACCTCCTCGCCCGTATCGGTCACGGTGAGCGTCAACCCCGTTTCATCCGACTCGGTGAACTCGAGCATGCTGCGATCGGTTCCGATCGCGAGGTTGAGTGCCTGACGCGGGGTGAAGCCCATCGGCGTCAAGGTGTCCCGGTCGATCGCTTCGCGGCTGATCTCCGCGCACCCGGCCAGCCCCGCGCTGTCACCCGATGTCGGGCTTGCCGGGTCGCCCCCAATCGGCGACTCGCTGCCCGACTGTCCACCAGCGCAGCCCGACAGCAGCAGCGCCACCAACACTGGCGGCAGCAGCGCGAGGATCGGGCGTCGACACATGCGGGTGTCCTCGGGACGGTGAGTGACATCATTATTCGCCGATCGCGAGGCTGGTTCTACAGCTTTTGTGCACATATCATCTGGCGTTAACGCGATTTCATGTGCATTTCCGCCATATGCCCGACACCCTTGACGCACAGGCTGTCAGCCGAGAACTGCTGCGATGCTGGCGCGGCCGGCGATCGCAACCTGCGCAGTCCCGGCGCCTGGGCTACACCAGCAACGTCGCCTACGCGTGGGAGTCGGGCCGACGGTCTCCCACCGCGGTGGAAGCATTACGGTGCGCCGCACTGGGCGGCCGGCCGGCGGAGTCGATCTGGGTGGCGTTTCACGGGAATCGGCCGGCATGGCTGGACCATGTCGCACCGGATTCACCGGAAGGTATCGTCGCCGCACTGAGCGATCTGCGTGGACGCACGCCGATTGACGAGATCGCCGACCGTGCCGGCCTCAGCCGGTTCGCCGTCTCCAGAGCGCTGTCCGGCCAGACCATGCCGCGCCTGCCGACGTTCCTCGCGTTGATTGAAGCGCTGAGCCTGCGCCTGCTGGACTGGCTGGCCGCCGCAGCTCCCATCGCCCGCCTGCCCAGCGTGGCTCCCGCATGGGCGCAGCTCGAAGCGCAGCGCCGCGCCGCCTACGCGCTACCGTGGACACAAGCCGTGCTGCGGGCGCTGGAACTCAGTGAATACGAGCACCTGCCCGAACATCGGACCGGCTGGATCGCGCGTCGGATCGGGGTTCCCGACGCCGTGGAGCAGGACTGCCTGGATGCGCTGAGCGCAGGCGGGCAAATCACCTGGGACGGCCGGCACTGGCGCGTATCGGGCAGCGAAGCCCTGGATACGCGGCGGGATCGCACGCTGGGCATTCGCAACAAGCGCTTCTGGGCGCAAACCGGGCTGGAGCAGCTCGGCGCCCAATCCGACGGACTGTTCTCGTACAACGTGTTTTCGGTGTCGGAGCGCGACCTCGAACGGCTGCGCCGCCTGCATCTGGCCTATTTCCGCCAGCTCCGCTCGGTGGTCGCCGAATCCACGCCATCGGAGCGCGTGGTGGTCGCCAACGTCCAGTTGTTCGCGCTGGACCGTGGCGCGCTGGGCCGTCCGGCCGAGACGCCGGACGAGACCGAGGATGCAGTTGCGGTCACGCCGGCAACACGGGACGCTACCAACTCATGACTAACCGCTGGAGAAGGGCCCCGTGACCGAGACCTGGTTGGAACACCCGTTCTGGCTCGGTGTGCTGGGCAGCACCGTGGCCGGCGCCTGCACGGCGATCGGCGCCGCGGCCGTATTCGGCATCCAGCAACTGTCCCCCAAGCTGGAGGACATCATGCTCAGCGCGGCCGCCGGCATCATGCTCGCGGCGTCGTTCTTCTCGCTAATCCTGCCGGGTCTGGACATGGCCACCGAGGTGACCGGCAGCAGCACCATGGCGTCCCTGGTCGTGATCGCCGGCGTGCTGATCGGCGCAATCGGCCTGTGGATGCTGCACGAGCATGTGCCGCACGAACACTTCATCGGCGGGCACGAAGGACCGGACAGCCACGAGATCAAGCGCATCTGGCTGTTCGTGATCGCGATTACCCTGCACAACCTGCCGGAGGGCATGGCGGTCGGCGTCGGCTTCGCCACCGGCGATGTCGGCAACGGCATGGGGCTGGCGATCGGCATCGGGTTGCAGAACATCCCCGAGGGGTTAGCGGTTTCGGTCTCGCTGCTGGCGATCGGGTATTCCCGGCTGTCGGCCTGCGGCTGGGGCGCGCTGACAGGGCTGGCGGAACCACTTGGCGGCGTAATCGGCGCCGCCGCCGGCGGTCTGGCCACGCTGGCGCTGCCATCCGTGCTCGGCGCTGCCGCCGGGGCCATGCTCTACATCATCAGCGACGAAATCATCCCGGAAACGCATCGACGCGGGTTCGAGACACCCGCAACATTCGCGCTGATGACCGGGATGGTCGTGATGATGTTTCTGGACACCACGCTGGGATAAGCGCGGCGACCTGAATCGGGTCAACAGGCCCTTCTAGTCGGGCCGCCCGTGCTCCTTGAGCTTGCGGGTCAGCGTGTTACGCCCCCAACCGAGCAGACGCGCCGCTTCCTGCTTGTGCCCGTGACTGTGTTCGAGCGCCACGTCCATCAGCGTCTGTTCCAGTTTCAGCAGCGCGTCCTGCGCCACGCCCACCGACCCGTCGGCCAGCGACTGCCGGGCCCAGGTCGCGAGCTGGGCATCCCAGGCTCCAACGGGTTCGCTGGATATCGCGGCGGTCGACACCGGCGCGACATCCTCTGCGCCGGACGACCGGATCGACGTCGACGGCGTCGCGCCGAGAATCTCGGGTGGCAGATCATCGGCGTGGATGTCCTGCCCCGGCGCCATGACCGTCATCCAGCGGCAGACATTTTCCGCCTGGCGCACGTTGCCGGGCCAGTCGAACTCCTGAAGCCGTGTCATCGCATCCGGCAGGATGCGCTTCGGCTCCACATCCAACTCACGCGCCGCACGCGCCATGAAGTGCGTCATCAGCAGCGGGAGGTCGGTCTTGCGTTCGCGCAGGGGCGGGATGCGCACGCGAATCACGTTGAGGCGGTGGTACAGATCCTCACGGAACTTGCCGGCGTCGACCGCCGATTCCAGGTCCTGGTTGGTCGCCGCGATCACGCGCACATCGACCCGCACCGGAATGTGACCGCCCACGCGGTAGAACTCGCCATCGGACAGCACACGCAGCAGGCGGGTCTGAAGATCCGCCGGCATGTCGCCGATTTCGTCCAGGAACAGGGTGCCGCCGTGGGCCTGCTCGAAGCGACCACGGCGCAACGCGGTTGCACCGGTGAAGGCCCCTTTTTCGTGACCGAAAAATTCGGATTCCATCAAATCTTTCGGAATTGCGGCCGTATTGACCGCAATGAACGGTTTTCCCGCCCGGGGGCTGTGTTCGTGCAGGGCGCGCGCGACCAGCTCCTTCCCGGTTCCGGACTCCCCAGTGATCATCACCGTGATCTGCGAACGGGTCAGCCGGCCGATGGCTCGAAAGACCTCCTGCATCGCAGGCGCCTCGCCGACGATGATGGCATCGCGCTGCTCGGCATCCAGCCCTTCCGCCTGCGACTCACCGGCGATCCGCGCCGCGCGCTGCACCAGCTCGACCGCGTCATCCACGTCGAACGGCTTGGGCAGATATTCAAAGGCTCCCTTGCGATAGGCCGCTACCGCGCTATCCAGGTCGGAGTGCGCGGTCATGATGATGATCGGCAGTTCCGGCGCGCTGGCCTTGACCCGCTCCAGCAGCTTCAGCCCGTCGATGCCGGGCATGCGGATGTCGGTCAGCAGAACGTCCGGAGAATCCGACTCCAGTTCGTCCAGCATCTCCACACCGCCGGGAAAGCTCTTGACGTCCACATCGTGTGCGCCGAGTGCGCGTTGCAGCACCCAGCGAATTGATTCGTCATCGTCGACAATCCATGCCTTCACGTTTCTCGGCCCTCCGACGATATCGGGAGAAATACGGAAAACACCGTACGCCCCCGCCGACTGCTGCATTCGATGAATCCCCCGTGGTTCTGGACCAGATACTGAGCAATTGACAGGCCAAGTCCGGTTCCGTCCGCTCGGGAGGTCACCAGGGGGTAGAAAATCTTGTCGATCATGTCCTGATCGATACCAGGCCCGTTGTCCTCGATATCGACCTGGGCCACAAGGCGATGCCGCGTCGCGCCGATCGTGAACTGCCGTCGCGCGCGGGAGCGGATGAAGATGGTGCCGCAGCGCACGGCGGTGGCGTCGAGCGCCTGCACAGCATTGCGGAGAATATTCAGAAACACCTGAATCAGCTGCTCTCGGTCGCCATAGACGTTGGGCAGGCTGGGGTCGTAGTCACGGACGATGATGATGTCGTGCAGGCCATCGATCTCAACCAGTTGCCGGACATGTTCCAGCACTTCGTGAATGTTCAGTTCCGTGGGCTGGGGACGCCGCGATGGCCCCAGCATCTGATCGACGAGACGCTGCAGGCGATCCGCCTCCCGGATGATGATGCGCGTGAATTCGCTCAGTCCCTGATCGGGCAGTTCCCGCTCGAGCAACTGCGCGGCGCCGCGCAGGCCGCCCAGGGGATTCTTGATCTCGTGAGCCAATCCGCGAACGATCTCGCGATTCAGCTTTTGATGCGCCAGGGTCTGCTCGTCGCGCGAAATGCGCATATGGCGCTCCAAACGAAAGAATTCCAGCAGCAACAGGGCACGACGCTTCGAATCCGCCAGCGGCGAAAACGTGCAGTCAACGATGATGGCATCGGTATCGCTGCGCTTGAGCGCCAGCTCGCGTTCGATCATCGGAGCGCCCAGCTCGATGACCTCCTGGCAGCGCGCCTCCAGCGGCGCCAGATGCGGAATGCCGGCCGTCACGGGCTCGCCCAGCACATGGCGGGCACCGACACCGAACAGCATCTCCGCGGCGGCGTTGACGAAGACGACACGCAGATCCTCGTCCAGGCAGACCACTGCCGTGCTCAGACCATCGAGGATCGTGCCCAATTTTGGGGAAGTTGCACCAAGCGACAACATATGGGATTCAACGCAATGAACACGCCATGGTTGCGCACCATTATAGTGCGCCCCGCTGCCGTGGTGGACGCGAGCCTATCGGCTCACGGTCGGGGGTTTCATGAACACCGTGCGGGTGCCCGTCTGGCCGATCTGGCGGCCGTTCTTGTCGGTGACGACCACCTGAACCGAGTGCGTGCCCCGGAAGACATCGGTCAGTGTCCGGCTGGTGGACGTCGTCGGCGAGCCAACCGGCCTGCCGTCGAGAAAATACTGCAGGCGGTGCCCCGCCTTGGTGCGCAGCGCCGGTGTCAGGCGCACCGAAACAGTGAGCGTGTGACTGGGATCGCGGATGGTCTCCTCGGACCGCGGCCGAACAAGCGCGACCGTCTCGTATCGCGACGACGCTTCATCCTTCTCGGCGCGCGTCGGGGGCTCGGGCGTGACCGGACTCCGGGCCGCGTCATAGGTCTGAACACCGTCCAGATCCAGTCGCTCGGCGCTGCGCTCGTACTCCGGCGGCGGTTCATCGGTGTAGTGAACGCGACCGCTCTCGTCCACGTAGCGATACACCTCACCAGCCATCCCGGCCGCCGGGACCGCGCACAGAAGAACCAGACTGAGAATTCGCTTGCTCATGCCGCTTGGACCCGATCCGATCCCAGGGATTCCTTGCACCGCATCATACTCACTACGACGCACCCGACAGCCGGTGCATCGGTCGGAACGCATGCCCCGGGCGACAAACGCGCCGACCGTGCATGCCTTCCCGCTCTCCCAAATGCACAAGCCCCGACCAGGTCGGGGCTTGCACGCTCCGGCCCCGCCGAAGCAGCGGGGCCGGAACAGGCCGATCAAAGCCGAGGCGGAACATCCCGCCCGGCCCGAAAGACCTGCTTACAGCGAGTAGTACATCGCGAATTCGACCGGATGCGTGGTCATCTTCAGCAGCGTGACTTCCTCGTTCTTCAGTTCGATGTAGGCATCGATGAGGTCGTCGGTGAACACGCCACCAGCGGTGAGGAATGCACGGTCATTGTCCAGCGACTCCAGCGCCTGCTCCAGGCTGTAGGCAACCTGCGGGATCGCGGCTTCCTCTTCCGGCGGCAGATCGTAGAGATCCTTGTCCATCGGGTCGCCCGGATGGATCTTGTTCTGGATGCCGTCCAGACCCGCCATCAGCATCGCCGCAAACGCGAAGTACGGGTTGGCGGTGGAGTCCGGGAAGCGGACTTCAATGCGGCGACCCTTCGGGTTGGCGATGTAAGGGATACGGATCGACGCGGACCGGTTGCGGGCCGAGTAGGCCAGCAGGGTCGGCGCCTCGAAGCCCTTGACCAGACGCTTGTAGCTGTTGGTGGAGGCGTTCGCAAAGGCATTGATCGCCTTGGCGTGCTTGATGATGCCACCGATGTAGTAGATCGCCGTTTCGGACAGGCCACCAACACCGTCGCCGGAGAACAGGTTCACGCCGTCCTTGGAGATGGACTGGTGGACATGCATGCCGTTGCCGTTGTCACCGACCAGCGGCTTGGGCATGAAGGTCGCGGTCTTGCCGTAGGCGTGGGCGACGTTCTGGATCGCATACTTCAGCGCCAGCACTTCGTCAGCCTTCTTCACCAGCGTGTTGAACTTGACGCCGATTTCGCACTGACCCGCCGTGGCCACCTCGTGGTGATGCACTTCGGTCGGGATGCCCATGTCTTCCAGCGCCAGGCACATGGCCGAACGCAGATCCTGCAGCGAGTCCACCGGCGGGACCGGGAAGTAACCACCCTTGACGCCCGGGCGGTGGCCCATGTTGCCGTCTTCGTAGACCTTGGCCGAGTTCCAGCTGCCTTCCTCGGCGTCGATCGAGTAGAACGCACCCTTCATCTCGGCGCCGAACTTCACGTCGTCGAACACAAAGAATTCGTTTTCCGGGCCGAAGAACGCCGTGTCACCGATACCGGTGGACTTCATGTAGGCCTCGGCGCGCTTGGCCAGGGAGCGCGGGTCGCGCTCGTAACCCTGCATGGTGGACGGCTCGACCACGTCGCAGCGGATGATCAGGGTCGATTCTTCGAAGAACGGATCCATGACCGCGGTTTCGGTGTCGGGCATGAGGATCATGTCCGATTCGTTAATGCCCTTCCATCCGGCGATGGAGGACCCATCGAACATCTTCCCGCCTTCAAGTTCGTCGGCATCCACGGTGTGTGACGGCACCGTGACGTGCTGCTCCTTGCCTCGCGTATCGGCAAAGCGGTAGTCGACAAACTTGACGTCTTCGTCCTTGATCAGCTTGAGAACGTCTTCGGCTTTCATCCACCCTCTCCAACATTTGTATGTGTAGGTACCGGCGCTGAGGGGGTCGCCCCATGATCGCGCCCGGGTTCGAAGAAAAGCAGCATTTATGCCAACGAACGGGGCAATTCCGCGCACAGAACCGAGCCCGCGCCGGTATACTCGCGCGCTCTCGATTGCACTGAATCAAACCCGTCGCATGCAACGGCTGACCTTTCAGGACCTGATCCTACGCCTCCAGAACTACTGGGCAACCCGGGGCTGCGTAATCGTCCAGCCACTGGACATGGAAGTGGGCGCCGGAACGTTTCACTGGGCCACGTTTCTGAGGGCGATTGGCCCCGAACCGTGGAACACCGCCTACGTGCAGCCGTCGCGTCGCCCCACCGACGGCCGCTACGGTGACAACCCGAATCGCCTCCAGCACTACTACCAGTTCCAGGTGTTGATGAAGCCGTCACCACCCGACTTCCAGCAGCTCTACCTGGATTCCCTGGTCGAGCTGGGCGTTGACCCGCTGGTCCACGACATCCGCTTCGTCGAGGACAACTGGGAGTCGCCGACGCTGGGCGCCTGGGGCCTGGGCTGGGAGGTCTGGCTCAACGGCATGGAAGTCACGCAGTTCACCTACTTCCAGCAATGCGGCGGCATCGAATGCAAGCCCGTGGCGGGCGAGATCACCTACGGCCTCGAACGCCTGGCGATGTACCTGCAGGACGTGGAATCGGTGTACGACCTCGTCTGGGCCGAAACCCCGAACGGCACCGTGACCTATGGCGACGTGTTTCACCAGAACGAGGTGGAACAGTCGTCCTACAACTTCGAGCACGCCAACACCGACGCCTTGTTCACCCAGTTCGCCGAGTGCGAGGCCGCCTGCGGCCGGCTGGTCGAGGCCAGGCTCCCGCTGCCGGCCTACGAGCAGATGCTCAAGGCCAGCCACCTGTTCAACCTGCTGGACGCGCGCAAGGCAATCTCGGTCACCGAGCGCCAGAACGTGATCCTGCGCGTGCGCGCCATGGCCCGTGATGTCGCCCGGGTCTACTACGAGGCTCGTGAGGCGCTGGGCTTCCCGATGCTGCAACAAGCCGCCGACGCCGCCTGAACCCGCTGCATACCCCCATGACATCAGATCTGTTGTTTGAACTCGGCTGCGAGGAGCTGCCGCCCGGCCCGCTGCAATCCATGGCCGCCGAACTCGGCCAGCGTCTGAGCGACGGCCTGCGCGAACTCGGCATCGAGCAGGGTGACGCGCGCGTGTTCGCGACACCGCGCCGCCTGGCCGTGCTGATCCGCGAAGTCGCCGACCGCCAGCCCGATCGCGACATCGAACGCCGCGGCCCGTCGACCAAGGCGCCGGACAAGGCCGTCGCCGGCTTCGCTCGCTCCTGTGGCGTCGATGTCGACGCGCTGGAGACCCTCGAAACCGACAAGGGTCCGTACTACGTCTTTCGCGGGCGGGAGACCGGCAAGCCGCTGGGCGAGGTCCTCCCCGCGCTGATCGTCGAGTCGATCCACAAGCTGACGACGCCCAAGCGCATGCGCTGGGGCGACCTGGACGAGAGCTTCCTGCGCCCGGTGCAGTGGATGGTCTGCCTCCACGGCGAGACGGTGATCCCGGTCGAATTGTTCGGCCTCGTCGCCGACCGGACGACCTCGGCGCATCGCTTCCACGCGCCGGAGCCGGTCGCGCTGGCCGCGGCATCCGACTACGAAATCACCCTGTTCGATCATCAGGTCATCGCCTCATTCGAGGAGCGCCGCAAGATCGTGAAGCAGCAGGTGACCCGCACCGCGGAGCGCGCTGGCGGCACCGCGCAACTCGACGCCGACCTGCTGGACGAAGTGACCGCGCTGGTTGAATGGCCGGTGGCGATCTCGGGAGGCATCGACGCACGCTTCATGGCCATGCCGCCGGAAGTGCTGATCACCACCATCGAAAGCCACCAGCGCTACTTCCCGGTCCGCGACGGCGAGGGCACGCTGCTGCCGCAGTTCGTCACCGTCGCCAATGTGGAATCGCTGGACATCAAGCAGGTGATTGCCGGCAACGAGCGCGTGGTGCGACCGCGCCTGGAGGACGCCCTGTTCTTCTGGGAGAAGGACCGCAAGCAACCGCTGGCGGACTATCTGCCGCGCCTGGACAAGGTCACCTTCCAGAAGGGCCTGGGCAGCTACGCCGACAAATCCGACCGGCTGGTCACGCTGGCGGGCCGGCTCGCCGAGTCGCTGGGCACGGACATGAACACCGCCCGCCGCGCCGCCGAACTCGCCAAGGCCGACCTGGTCACCGACATGGTGTTCGAGTTCACCGAGCTCGAGGGCGTCATGGGCGGCCACTACGCCCGGGCGGCGGGCGAAACCGACGCGGTCGCGGCGGCCATCGCCGAGCACTACCAGCCGCGAGGCCCGTCGGATGCGATTCCAGCCAGCGCCGGCGGACGGGTTCTGGCGCTTGCGGACAAGCTGGACACGCTGGCCGGCCAGTTCCGGCTCGGCAACCGCCCCACCGGCGACCGCGACCCGCTGGGTCTGCGCCGCGCCGCGCTGGGCGTGCTGCGCATCACCCTGGAAGCCGGGCTGTCGCTGAATCTGCGGGCGGTCTGCCGGGATGCCCTGACCGCGCACGACGACGAAGGCGACAGCGACACGCTCGACGCCCTGCTCGCCTTTTTTCACGATCGCCTCAAGGGCCTGCTGCTCGATCGCGGTATCGGCCCGGATACCTTCGAGGCGGCGTACATGGACCAGGAGTACGAGCCGCTGGACCTGTACGCCCGGGCGAAGGCCGTGCAGGCATTCCGCGACACCGACGCCGCGCAGAGCCTGTCGGCCGCGCACAAGCGCGTGCGCAACATCCTGAAGAAGAACGGCGGCGACGAATCCGCGCCGCAACCGGCCAAGTTCACCGAAGACGCGGAGCGCGCGCTGTTCGAGGCGATGGGACGTGTGGAAACCGACGTCACCGCCGAACTCGAGCGCGCCGACTACACCGCGGCCCTGAACCACCTCGCCTCGTTACAGGGTCCGGTGGATACCTTCTTCGACGAGGTCATGGTCATGGTCAAGGATCCGGCCGCCCAGACCAACCGGCTGCGACTGCTGACCCATCTGGACACGCTGCTGAGCTCCGTCGCGGAGATCGCGGCGCTGTCGATCTGATCCGTTTGACCCGCAGCGTCGGCGACAGGTCGGCGCTACACTGTCGGCCATGAAACTGGTGATCCTCGGCCGCGACGGCGTCATCAACGAACCGGTGGACGGCGGCGTTCGCCGCCCGGCGGACTGGCGCCCCATCCCCGGCAGCCTGGAAGCCGTGGCGCAACTCAATCAGAGCGGTGTGCGCGTCTGCGTCGTCACCCATCAGCCATTGCTCGGCAGCGGCGAGTTGACGCACGACGACTTGTTCGCGATTCATCAACGCATGCAGGACGCCGTGAGCCAGTTCGGTGGCCGCTTCGACGCCATCGCCTTCAATCCGCATTCCGACGCCGAGGACCGCCAGGCGGGCAAGGCTGCGCTGATCCAGGACATCGCCCGACGGATGCAGATCGATGCCGAAACCATCGCGGTGCTGGGCGATGAGTGGAACGACGTGCAGGCCGCCCGCTCGGCCGGCACCCGGCCGGTGCTGGTTCGCACCGGTCACGGCGCGGCGACCGAGGCAGAGCATGGTGATGCGCTCAGCGGCGTACGCTGCGTCGAAAGCCTCCACGCATTCGCGCAGAGGATGGCGGGCTAAACCGGCGCTTGCTCCGGCGTCCAGTCGACTCGCGTCAGCGCTGCGGGGCCGGACTGCGCCATGGCCCGCCACAACGCCGCGTAGGTTTGCCCGTCGACCGGGTGTCGCTGCTCCGGAGCAAGATCGGCCAGCGGCTTCAGCACGAACGCGTATTTCAGGATCTCGTCGCGCGGCACATCCACCGCCGGATCATCCGACACGTAATCCCCGTACAGCAGCAAATCGAGGTCCAGCGTTCTCGGGCTGAACTTCGGCCCGCTGCGATCACGGCCGCAGCGATCCTCGATCTCGCGCAGATCGCGCATCACCCCGGCCATCGGTTCGTCAGTCGCCAGGCGAATCACGAAATTCAGAAAATCATCGCCGGCGAACCCGACGGCCGGATTCCGGTACACCGGAGAACAGCTCACCGCCCCGAACCGCTCCCGCAGCAGCCGTACGCCCCGGGCGAGATTCTCTTCCGCGTTCTCGTTGCTCCCGGCACCGATGAACACCTCAGCCATCGGCATAGTCCTCCGGGCGACGCTCGATGATGACGCCGACATCCCGCGAGCCGCGCACCGCGCCCTGCTTGTTCACGGTGACCTTGACGTAGGGCACGGCGAACTCGGTGATGATGATCCGGGCGATGCGGTCGGTCAGCGTCTCCACCAGTTCGAATTTCGCTTCCTCGACAAATCCGATGATGCGTTTCGCCACCGACTTGTAGTCCAGCGTGTGGTCAATGGCATCGGTTTCCGCCGCTCGGCGAATATCGGTGCCCATCTCGAGATCGATCACGACGGTCTGCCGAATCTCGCGCTCCCAGTCGAAGATGCCGATGACGGTCTCGATGCGCAGATCGCGCAGGTAGATCAGGTCCATGGGTGCTCGGTGCGGTGCAAGGAGTGAGAGGTCAGGTGCTGGCCCCGGCGGGCGGCGCCAGTGTATCGAGCGGCCAGCGGGCGCGAGCGGACATCGCGGTCGGACGGGCGATCGCATCGCTGACTCGCAGCGCGCCAGCGTGCGCGATCATCGCGCCGTTGTCGGTGCACAGATTCAACGGTGGCGTGTGCAGTCGTACGCCGGGCAACGCGGACAGGGCCGCACGCAACCTCCGGTTGGCGGCCACGCCTCCGGCGATCAGCAAGTCCTGGCAACCCGCCGCATCCAGCGCCCGGGCGCACTTGGTCGCCAGCGTCTCCACCACCGCCTCCTCGAAGGCGCGCGCGATGTCGGGCCCGGCGTCCGGTTCATCCTGCGCCAGCAGATAAACCGCCGTCTTGAGCCCGGAAAAGGAGAAGTCCAGACCCGGCTTGTCCAGCATCGGGCGCGGCAGGCGAAAGCGGCCCGGGTCACCGGATTCGGCCAGCCGAGCGACAGCCGGACCGCCGGGATAATCCAGACCGAGCAGCTTGGCGGTCTTGTCGAAGGCCTCGCCGACCGCGTCGTCCCGGGTCTGTCCCAGCAGCGTATAGCGGCCGATGCCGTCGACCCGCACCAGCAAGGTGTGTCCACCGGAGACCAGCAGCGCGACAAACGGAAAGGCCGGCGCCTCGCCGCTCATCAGCGGCGCGAGCAGATGGCCCTCCATGTGATGCACCGGCACCACCGGAACGCCCCAGGCGGTCGCCAGCCCGGTCGCGAACGAGGCACCCACCATCAGTGCCCCGATCAGCCCCGGCCCCGCCGTATAGGCGATGACATCGGTCCGGGGCATCTCCGCCTGGGCCAGCACCTCGTCGACCAGCCCGGACAGACGCCGGACGTGATCCCGCGAGGCCAGTTCCGGCACCACGCCGCCGTGCCGGGCATGCAAACCGATCTGGCTGTACAACGCCTCGCCCAGCAAACCGCGCCGCGTGTCGTAAACGGCCACGCCGGTTTCGTCGCAGGAGGTTTCGATGCCGAGTACGGTGGTCAAGACGTCAGGTTGGGTGGGGGTTCAAGCAACCGCGAAAGCCTTCAGGGAACGCGGAAAGAGGCCGGATTATCCGTGCTTTGACGGCAATGTAAATTTGTCGTTGAAAATCACGCGCCCCGCCATTAGAATCCGCGTCCCTTTTTGCCAAGCCTCCCAGGATAGGCCACGGAGCTGATCTCAACATGCCTAGCGTTCGCGTCAAAGAAAACGAGCCTTTCGAAGTTGCTCTGCGCCGCTTCAAGCGCACCTGCGAAAAGGCCGGTGTGCTGTCCGACGTGCGCAAGCGTGAGTTCTTCGAGAAGCCCAGCCAGGAACGCAAGCGCAAGAAGGCGGCTGCTGTAAAGCGCCATGCCAAGAAGCTGTCCCGCGAGACGGCGCGCCGGACCCGCCTGTACTAGAGGCGGTACCCAGGCAGCCATTGGCGCCTGACATTGCGTACTCAACTAGCGGCTGCGGCCGCTAGTTTTGTTTTGAAGCCCCCGAACCGAACGAGGAACACCCCATGTCCGCCCTGAAGGAACGCATCACCGCCGACATGAAGACCGCCATGCGCGAGAAGGACAAGGAGCGCCTGACGACCATTCGCATGCTCACCGCCGCGATGAAGCAGCGCGAGGTGGACGAACGCATCGAACTGACCGACGACGACGTGATCGCCATCGTCGAGAAGCTGGTCAAGCAGCGCCGCGAGGCCGAAGCGCAGTACCGCGATGGCGACCGCAACGATCTCGCCGACCAGGAAGCCGCTGAAGCCGACATGCTGGCCGAGTACCTGCCGGAGCAGCTTGGCGACGAGGAACTGGCCGCGCTGATCGACGAGGCCATGGCCAGCACCGGCGCCGAATCCATGCGCGACATGGGCAAGGTCATGGGCTACCTCAAGCCCAAGGTCGCAGGCCGTGCCGACATGTCCGCGCTGTCGGGTCAGATCAAGGCAAAACTGTCCGGTTGAACCGGATGCGTTTCCCGCGGGCGGGAGATCAACGTTCCGCGGGAGCGTATAGTGCAACCGGAGTTTCCCCAGGTGGAGGTTGCATGAACCCTGGAACCCAGAACGAAGATGTCCCCGAGCCCGAGGACGGCGAGGACGAGACGCCGAAGGAACACGAGGACAAGCTGATCGACGAAGCCGGAAGGGAGTCCTTCCCCGCCAGCGACCCGCCCGCGGTGAGCCCAGGCACGGACGATTGAAGCGGACCCGGATCGACGCCGGCATGCCCGGCCGGCTGGCCATGATCGCGCTCGTTGCGATCACCTCAGGCCTGCTGACCGGCTGCCAGGCGCTGGGATTCGGAGACACGGCGTACTACTGCCCGAAATACGATGACGCGGTGGATTGCCGCTCCGGCTCTCAACGGGCGCTTGATCGCGTGGTCAGCAGCATCACGCTCGGCACCGAACCCCAGCCGGATGAGCCGGTGCCGCGTCAGCGAGCCAGCCGTTGCTCCAAGGTCTGCACGGCGGAGGTTACGGAGGTGTCCTGCACCCTGCCCGCCCTCCCGGCATGCGATTGCGAAGCCACGCCCGTCGCGAGCTGCGTCGTCCCGCCCTAGCCGGATTGGTGACCGCTATCCGCGGCGCGCTAGACTCGCGGTTCGCCCCGAACCGATGAGCCGCCGCCCGTGAGCATCCACACGCATTCCGCCAAGACCATTGACGGTCAGGAAAAGTCGCTCGGCGACTACGCCGGCAAGACGCTGCTGATCGTCAACACCGCCAGCAAGTGCGGGTTCACCCCGCAGTACGAGGGTCTCGAAGCCCTGTACCAAGAGTACAAGGACCGCGATTTCGCCGTGCTGGGCTTTCCCTGCGACCAGTTCGGTCACCAGGAACCCGGCGACGAGGACGAGATCAAGAACTTCTGCTCGCTGACCTACAACGTCAGCTTCCCGATGTTCGCCAAGATCGAGGTCAACGGCCCCAACGCGCATCCGCTTTACCAGAGCCTGAAGACGGCCAGGCCTGGCGTGATGGGTTCCAAGGGGATCAAGTGGAACTTCACCAAGTTTCTGGTCGACCCCAAGGGCGAGGTCGTGAAGCGCTATGCGCCGACCGACAAGCCGGCGTCGCTGCGCAAGGACATCGAAGCCCTGCTCTGATTGCCGGCCGGCTCGCCATGGCCCGAATCCCGCAAAACTTCATCGATGATCTGCTGGCGCGGACGGATATCGTCCAGCTGATCGACGGTCGCGTGTCGCTCAAACGGCAGGGCAGCGAGTACGCGGCCTGCTGCCCGTTCCACGACGAGAAATCGCCCAGCTTCACCGTCTCGCCGACCAAGCAGTTCTATCACTGCTTCGGCTGCGGCGCGCACGGCACGGCGATCAGCTTCCTGATGGAGTACGACCGCCTGGAATTCCGTGACGCCGTGGAGGAACTGGCGCGCATGGCCGGCGTCGAGATTCCGCAGGATGCCGCCGATTCCGGGCCGCGGATCGACCCGAAGATCTGGGAGGCGCTGAACACCGCTCAGGGCATCTTCGCCCATGCGCTCCGAGGCTCCGACAAGGCCATCGACTACCTGAAGAGCCGCGGTCTGGACGGCCGCACGGCCAAGCGCTTCGGCATCGGTTACGCGCCGGCGGCGTGGCAAACCGTGGTCGACGCCGTCGCCGACACCCGCATCGCCGTGCAGGCCGGCCTGGCGATCCGCAAGGACGACGGCCGGGCCTACGACCGGTTTCGCGATCGCGTGACCTTCCCCATCCGCGATTTGCGCGGCCGGGTGATCGGCTTTGGCGGCCGCGCCTTCGGTGACGAAAAACCCAAGTACCTGAACTCACCGGAAACGCCGGTGTTCCACAAGGGCACCCAACTCTACGGCCTGTACGAGGCCCGGCAGGCCAGCAAGGAGCTGCCGCATCTGCTGGTCGTCGAGGGCTACATGGACGTCGTCGCCCTGTCGCAGTTCGGCATCCACTGCGCGGTGGCCACGCTGGGCACGGCCACGACCACCGACCACATCAACCTGATGTTCCGCTCCACGTCGCGGATCGTGCTGTGCTTCGATGGCGACCGCGCCGGTCGCGAGGCCGGCTGGCGCGCCGTGGAACGGGCATTGCCCGCCATGCGCGACGGTCGCGAAATCCGCCTGCTGTTCCTGCCCGACGGCGAGGACCCGGACACGCTGGTGCGCAAGGAAGGCGCCGAAGCCTTCAACGCACGTGTCGCCGGTGCCGAACCCCTGTCCAGCTTCCTGCTCAACCGGCTGACCGAACAGGTAGACCTGTCCTCCGTCGACGGCCGGGCGCGGCTGGTTGCACTGGCGAAGCCGCATCTCGAAGCGCTGGCGCCCGGCGCGTTTCGCAAGGGACTGGAGCAGCAGGTCTCCGAGATCGTCGGCTTCGACATTCACGACATGACCTCGGCGCCGCCGATGCGCCCTCCTCCTCCCCCACCACCCGAACCGCAATCGGTCGACGAACACGAACCGCCGACGCTCAGCCCGAAAGTCCGGCGCGCCGCCCGCGCCCTGCTGGAACAGCCGGGACTCGCCGCCGAGCTGCCGTCGATCCCCCGCCTGGCCGACGCGCCGGATCAGCAGTTCCTGGAACAGTTGATCCACGCCTTCGCCGCGAAACCATCGCTCACCGCCGCCCAATACCTGGAGCGACTGCGGGGCGAGCCGGATGAGGCGACGCTGGAGGACGTGCTGAACGGCGACGCCGTTCCCGCCGGCTTCGACCCGAAGGCGGACTTCCAGGAGGCACTCGGGCTGATCACCCAGGACAACGCCCGGCGACGGATTCAGGAGCTCAGCGCACTTTCAGGCACCCGTGAACTGACGCAGGCGGAACGGGACGAACTGCGGGCCGCTTACCAGCGCTGAAACGATTCTTTGCGCCCCCCCCCTTGAACCGCCGCGAAGGCGCACCATATAGAGGAACGCGTCAGGGCGCCCAGGCTATGCGACGACGATTCGCAGTGGTGCAACACCACAACCTCGATGCCGATCGGGCCTTGAAAACGTGTAGTGCCACGGCACTGAGTCAATCTGAACCTGCGAGCGCTTGGCCGCAATGTCGCCGACACCCGCGACCGGACGGGATCGATTCGATCCGTCGCCGGTCCAAATGTTTTGAACGGCAGACCTTGCCTCACCTTGCCTAAGCTGGTACCGGCTTAGTAAAATGGCGTGTTCTGCCGGCGTCTCTGCGCCGGCTTCCTACTTTTCAAGACCGTTTCCTATGACCGTCGAGAAGCAATCTCAGCTCAAAGCGTTGATCGCCCGTGGTAAAGAGAAGGGCTATCTGACCTACGCCGAAGTCAACGATCACCTGCCGGACGACATCGTCGATCCGGAGCAGATCGAGGACATCGTCAACATGATCGCCGACATGGGCATCACGGTGCACGAAGAAGCACCGGACGAAGATCAGCTCATGATGGCCGACGCCCCCGTCACCGACGACGAGGACGATGACGACGCCGCCGAGGAAGCCGCCGCCACGCTGGCCGCGCTGGATTCCGAGCTGGGTCGCACCACCGACCCCGTGCGCATGTACATGCGCGAGATGGGCACGGTGGAACTGCTCGACCGCCAGGGCGAAATCCGCATCGCCAAGCGCATTGAGGAAGGCCTGGCCGAAGCGATGTACGCACTGGCCTTCCACCCGGAGACGGTCGCCATCCTGCTGGAGGAATGGCAGAAGGTCGCCGACGGCGAACGCCGCCTGACCGACTTCATGGTTGGTTTCGTCGATCCGGAAACCGGCGATCCGGTCGTGGCCGACGAGCCCGAAGAGGAAACCACCGACTCCGCCGACGACAGCGACGGCGACGATGACGGCGACGCGGATGACGACGACGATGACGACAGCAACGACAAGCCTGTCGACACCGGCCCGGATCCGGAAGAGTGCCGGATCGCGTTCGAGAACCTGCAGGGTTACTTCGACACCGTCGTCAAGCTGCTGGAAACCAAGGGCACCGGGCATCCGGATACCCAGGCCGCGCGCGAAAAGCTGTCGCATGAATTCATGCGCTTCAAGCTCACGCCGCGCACCACCGACCAGCTGACCGGCAATCTGCGCGAGGCCATCGAGAAGATCCGCGCCGCCGAGCGCGAGATTCTGGACATCTGCGTCAACCGCGCCGGCATGCCGCGCAAGACGTTCATCGACAGCTTCCCGGGCAACCTCACCAACGAGGCCTGGGTCGAGAAACTGGTGCGCGCCAAGCGCAAGTACTCCTCCGGCATCAACCAGCACGCCGAAGACCTCGGCCGCATCATGGCCCGCATGGGCCAGATGGAAGTCGACACCATGTTGACCGTCGAGGAAATCCGCGAGATCTACAAGAAGATGTCGCTGGGCGAGGCCAAGGCCCGTCGCGCCAAGAAGGAAATGGTCGAGGCCAACCTGCGCCTGGTGATCTCCATCGCCAAGAAGTACACCAACCGCGGCCTGCAATTCCTCGACCTGATCCAGGAAGGCAACATCGGCCTGATGAAGGCCGTGGACAAGTTCGAATTCCGCCGTGGCTTCAAGTTCTCCACCTACGCCACGTGGTGGATTCGCCAGGCCATCACCCGCTCGATTGCCGACCAGGCCCGCACCATCCGCATCCCGGTGCACATGATCGAGACGATCAACAAGCTCAACCGCATCTCCCGCCAGATGCTGCAGGAGATGGGCCGCGAGCCCACGCCGGAAGAGCTGGCCGAACGCATGGAAATGCCCGAGGACAAGGTTCGCAAGGTGCTCAAGATCGCCAAGGAACCGATCTCCATGGAAACCCCGATCGGCGACGATGAGGATTCGCATCTGGGCGACTTCATCGAAGACCAGAACGCCGAATCCCCGGCTGACTCGGCCACCACCGAAGCCCTGGGCGAAGCCACGCACGAAATCCTCGCCAGCCTCACCCCGCGCGAGGCCAAGGTGCTGCGCATGCGCTTCGGCATCGACATGAACACCGACCACACGCTGGAAGAAGTCGGCAAGCAGTTCGACGTGACCCGCGAGCGCATCCGCCAGATCGAGGCGAAAGCCCTGCGCAAACTGCGTCACCCGAGCCGCGCCACCTACCTCAAGAGCTTCCTCGACGAGAGCTGAGCCGACTCGCGGTAAAATCAACGCCCCGGCAGCACCGGGGCGTTTTTCCATCCGGGCCTATAGCTCAATTGGTTAGAGCAGCGGACTCATAATCCGTTGGTTCCAGGTTCAAGTCCTGGTGGGCCCACCACTCCTCCAACGATCGCACCACAGATTCCACCCCAGCGAAGGGGGAAACGGCGATCTGTCACAGGTCCTTGCAACTTGCTAGCCTTTCGGGTCTGAGCGAAAGGGGGCAAGCCCGGGTGACAACCACGCCGGAAGCATTGGCACGCGAGCGCATCGATGCGCTGCTGACCGCGGCTGGCTGGACGATCCAGCATCCCGATCAGTTCAACCGCAACGCGGCGCTGGGCGTGGCCGTTCGCGAATTCCAGCTCCCCAACGGGGCCGCGGATTACCTCCTGTTTGTCGACGGCAAGGCCTGCGGCCTGATCGAAGCCAAGAAGGCAGGAGTCACACTCACCGGAGTCGCCGAGCAGGCGGCGAAGTACCGTGTGCTGCCGGAGTTCCTGGCGCAGTGGCCTCAGGGGCAACGCTTTGTCTATCTGACCACCGGTGCCGAAACCCTGTTCTGCGACCATGCCGATCCTGAACCACGCTCGCGGCGGGTGTTCGCATTCCACAAGCCGGAGACGCTGCTTGGTTGGCTCAAGGACGACTCGACCCTGCGCCAGCGCCTCACGCACATGCCGCCGCTGCAAACTGCCGGCCTGCGCGATTGTCAGATCGACGCTATCACCGGCCTGGAGACATCCCTCGCGAAGGACAAACCGCGGTCGCTCATCCAGATGGCGACCGGTGCCGGCAAGACCTTCACCGCCTGCACCTTCAGCTGGCGGCTGCTCAAGCATGCCCGCGCCCGTCGCATCCTGTTCCTGGTGGATCGCAACAACCTGGGCGACCAGACGCTCAAGGAGTACCAGAACTTCGACCCGCCGGGCAGCGCACACAAGTTCACCCAGACCTATATCACCCAGCACCTGTCCAGCAACCGGCTCGACCCGGATGCCCAGGTGGTCATCACCACCATCCAGCGCCTCTACGCCATGCTGCGCGGCAAGGAGCTGGACGAGGACGCCGAACAGCGGTCCGCCTTCGAGACCTGGACCGGCGACGAACCCGATGGCCCGGCACCCGTACCCTACAACCCGGCCATACCCATCGAGCATTTCGACTTCATCGTCACGGACGAATGCCACCGCTCGATCTACGGCCTCTGGCGGCAGGTGCTCGAATACTTCGACGCCCACCTGATCGGCCTCACCGCCACGCCCAGCAAGCACACCCTGGCCTTCTTCAACCAGAATCTGGTGGCGGAATACCCCTACGAGCAATCCGTCATTGACGGCGTCAACGTCGGCTATGAGGTCTACCGAATCAAGACGCAGGTCGGCGAGCAAGGCGGTGTCGTCAACGCCGACTACGCCGTCCCCCTGCGTGACAAGCGGACCCGTGCCCTGCGCTACGCCCAGCTGGATGACGACCTGCCGTACGCCGCCACCGAACTGGACCGCGCCGTCACGGTACCGGCGCAGATTCGCGCCGTGCTTCAGTGTTACCGGGACCGCATGTTCACCGAGCTGTTTCCCGGCCGCAGCGGCCAGTGGGTGCCCAAGACCCTGATCTTCGCCAAGGACGACAACCATGCCGAGGAGATCACCCACATCGTGCGCGAGGTGTTCGATGCCGGCGACGACTTCGCCAAGAAGATCACCTACCAGACCAGCGAAAAGCCCAAGGAACTGATCCGCGCGTTCCGCGTCGACCCGTTCCCGCGCATCGCGATCACCGTGGACATGATCGCCACCGGCACGGACATCAAGCCGGTCGAGTGCGTCATCTTCATGCGGGACGTGAAATCCGAGGGCTACTACGAGCAGATGAAGGGCCGCGGCGTACGCACCATCAACGATGCCGACCTCGCCCAGGTCACCCCGGATGCCAGGACCAAGACCCGCTTCGTGCTCATCGACGCCGTCGGCGTCACCGAAGGCAGGAAATCCGTCAGCCAGCCGCTGGAGCGCAAGCGCGGCGTGACCTTCGAGAAGCTGCTGGAGCAGATCGCCCAGGGCCGGCGCGACGACGATGCGCTCTCCAGCCTCGCCGGTCGACTGGCCGCGCTGGACCACCAGATCGAGGACGACGACCGCGCCCGCGTCACGCAGTCAGCGGGCGGCCTGACCCTCAAGCAGCTCGCCCGGCAGGTCTTCGATGCCGTCGACCCGGACATGATCCAGGCCAGCGCCATCGACGATCACGGTCCGGAGCCGACGGACGAGCAAATCACCAAGGTCACCGACACGCTGAAGGACACCGCCTGTCAGCCCCTGGACAACCCGGACCTGCGCAAGCTGCTGGTCGCGATCAAGAAGAAGTCCGAAATCGTCATTGACGACCAGACCACGGACGCACTGATCTCCGGCACCTACGACAAGGCGGAGGCCGAGAAGCGAGTCGACAGCTTCAAGTCGTTCATCGAACAGAACCGGGACGAACTGCTCGCCCTGCAGATTCTCTACAATCAGCCCTACGGCACCCGCCGGCTCAGCTACGCCGCCGTGCGGGAACTGGCGCAGGCACTGGGCGACCCGCCCTGGCACCTGACCACGGCGACCGTCTGGCAGGCCTACGCGCGGCTCAATGCCGCCGTGGTGCGCGGCGCGCCCACCGACAAGCTGCTCACCGACATCATCGCGCTGGTGCGCTTCGCCACCGGCCAGACCGACGTGCTGGAGCCCTATGCCGTGCAGGTGGAACAGAAGTTCAACCTGTGGATGGGCCGGCAGAAGAAGGCCGGCCGCGCATTCACCGCCGAGCAGGACCAATGGCTGCGCGCCATCAAGGACTACCTGATCGCCAACCTCGAAATTGAAGCCAGAGACCTGATGCAAGACCAACCGTTTGCCGCCATGGGCGGCGTGCTGCACGCAAGAGAGCTATTCGGCGAACAGTTGAATGCGCTGCTGGATGAATTGAGTGGGGCGTTGGCGGCGTGAGCGCGTACCCAATACGGCCGCTTGACAAGGTTGCAACTCTAATCGCCGGCACAGGATTCCCGAAGCGGTTTCAGGGTCAAGTAGACGGCGAATTGCCATTCTTCAAAGTCTCGGACATCAGCCGCTGTGTCCGGAGCGGGGGCCGCGTCCTGCACGAAGCACCGAACTGGATTACAGAAGCAGTTGCAGAAGAACTCAAGGCAAAGCGCCTTCCAAAGGGTTGCATCGTTTTTGCTCGAATTGGTGAGGCGCTAAAACTCAATCGGCGGGCCGTTCTCGGTACTGACGCCATCGTCGATAACAATGTGCTGGGCGTTAAGGCTGGGCCAGATGTATCAGATGACTACTTGTACTATTTTTTCCAAACCGTTCGGCTGGAGAATTTGTCTAGGGCGACAACGGTCCCAGCGGTAAGAAGCTCTGATGTATCCCAAATCCACATACCTGTTCCAAACAGGTCCACTCAGACTGAGATAGTCAACAAAATCGACCAACTCTTCAGCCGCATCGACGAAGGCGAGCGCGCGCTGCGCAAGGTCGAAACGCTGGTGGAGCGTTACCGCCAGTCCGTGCTCAAGGCCGCCGTCACCGGCGAACTCACCCGCGACTGGCGCACCGCCAACCGCGAACGCCTGCAAGCCGAGGGCGGCACCGGCCAGGCCCTGCTGGACCGCATCCTCACCGCCCGCCGCCAGGCCTGGGAAACCGCCGAACTGGAAAAGCTCAAGGCCAAGGGAAAAACACCCGCGAACGACGCGTGGAAGTCCAAGTACAAGGAACCCGTTACGCCTGACACGGACGGGCTGCCCGAATTGCCGGAGGGGTGGGTTTGGGCCACCATCGATCAGCTTCAAACAGAGTTTCGCAATGGCCTCTCTCGGAAGCCAGTCAATGCTCCACCGGGCAATCCAATACTTCGCATCTCCGCGGTTCGTGAGCTCGCGGTTGACGAGAGAGACATTAGGTATTACGTCCCCAAAGAAGACGAGGACGTCTCGTCTAGCTGCGTCGAACCCGGCGACTTTCTGTTTACCCGATATAACGGAAATCCATCATTTGTCGGTGTGGCAGGGCTCTTTCGCGGACCCCAACCCGTGCTTCACCCCGACAAATTGATTCGTTTTTCGCCTGTTCGAGTAGATGGGCTGGTCCCGCAGTTTGTGGAAGTCGCACTGAATTCAGGTCAAACACGCAACCATATCTCGTCGCGCGTTAAGACAAGCGCCGGACAGCACGGCATAGCTGGCGGGGATATCAAAGTCGCGCCGGTTCCGATACCGCCGGTGGGCGAACAGAATGTGATCGCGGCTCGAGTCGAGTCGATGCTCTCGCAAGTTCTGCACCTCACCACGGACCTTAGTGCAGCAGATCGAAAAGCAAATTCGCTTAGGCAGGCGGTACTTTCCACCGCATTTTCTGGCCAGTTGATTAAGCAGGACACATGATCCAAGAAGCCCCAGTCTTCAAAATCTGGAGCTACGCTTCCGTCCTAAAGGGTGTGGGCGTTCACAAAGGTGCCGAAATCGAGCCTATTACCGGCCATCGCTCCCACCGACGCACGCCACTGCTCGACCAAATCGCATGAAGTTCGAATCCTTCAGCGCCGGCGCGTGGGCGAGCCGCTACCAGTACAAGAGCTTCGAACCGACACCGGTCAACCACGACTGGACCTGGGAAGACCCGACGATTCATGTGCTGCTGGAGGACGCCACCCGTGCCCTGGGCGAGCTCAACGCGTTCTCGCTGATCGTGCCCGATATCGACCGTTTCATTCGCATGCATGTGGTCAAGGAGGCGCAGAAGTCCAGCCGCATCGAGGGCACGCAGACGGGGATCGACGAGGCGGTGCTGTCCGAGGTGCATGTGCGTCCGGAGCGGCGGGACGACTGGCGCGAGGTGCACAACTACATCGATGCCATGAGCCTGGCCATCGAGCGGCTGGCGACCCTGCCGCTGTCCAACCGCCTGCTGTGCGAGACCCACGCGGTGCTGATGCGCGGCGTGCGCGGGGAACACAAGCGCCCCGGCGAGTTCCGGATCAGCCAGAACTGGATCGGTGGCTCCAGCCTGACCGATGCGGCCTTCATTCCGCCGCATCACGAAGGCGTGCCCGAGCTGATGGCCGATCTGGAACAGTTGTGGCACAACGAGGCCTTGCAGGTGCCGCATTTGATCCGCGCGGCGATCAGCCACTACCAGTTCGAGACCATCCACCCGTTTCTGGACGGCAACGGCCGGATCGGCCGCCTGCTGATCCCGCTGTACCTGATCAGCCACGGCGTGCTGGCTAAGCCGTCGCTGTATCTGTCCGACTTCTTCGAACGCAACCGGGCCAGCTACTACGATGCACTGATGCGCGTGCGGCAGTCCGATGACCTGCTGCACTGGGTGCGCTTCTTTCTGCGCGGCGTGCTGGAAACGGCGGAAAACGGCCGTCAGCTGTTCCAGCAGATTCTGACGCTGCGTACAGAAGCGGAGCAGCGGGTGATGGCGATCGGACGGCGGTCGGCCAACGCGAGAAAGCTGCTGGAGCACCTGTACCGGCAGCCTGTCGTAGCGGCGGCGGACGTGACCGAAACCTTAAGTGTGTCCAATCCGACGGCACAGACACTGCTGCGCGCCCTGGAGGAATGCGGCCTGCTGGTCGAACAAACCGGCCAGCAGCGGGATCGGCTGTTCCGGTTCGAGGCTTACTTAAGCCTGTTCACTAAGTAAACTTAACTCATTAAATTTAAATAACGGTCGACGTTATGTAAGCCAGGTTGGCTCACATCCGACCGGTCGAAACGCCGAACACATGGATTCAACCCGATGATTCAAGCCATTGCGGTCCGACCAGGGCCGATCAGAACAGCGTGTCAGATCGAAGGGAACCGCGAATGACCCACGATGCACTCGTCGCCAAGGTCTGGAACTACGCCACCGTCCTCAAGGGCGTGGGCGTGCACTACAGCGCCTACATCGAGCAGATCACCTATCTGCTGTTCCTGAAGATGGACGCCGAGCGCAGCGCGCTGCTGGGGGAGCCGTCGATCATCCCCGCGCAATGGCGCTGGGAGCATCTGGCCAGCAAGTCCGGCGATGCGCTGGAGCTGCACTACCGCCACACCCTGGAGGCGCTGGCCACCGAGGACGGGCTGATCGGCACAATCTACAAGGGCGCGCAGAACAAGCTCAGCAATCCGTCCAGCCTCAAGCGCGTGGTCTCGCTGATCGATGGCGAGACCTGGATCGGCATCAATGTGGACGTGAAGGGCGAGATCTACGAAGGCTTGCTGGAACGCAACGCCGCGGAGGTGAAATCCGGCGCCGGCCAGTACTTCACACCGCGACCACTGATCGAGGCCATCACCCACGTGCTGCGCCCGCAGATCGGCGAGACCGTGCATGACCCGGCCTGCGGTACGGGCGGGTTCCTGCTCGCTGCCTATGACGCGATGAAGGACCAGACCCGGGACAAGGCTGCCCAGCACAAGCTGCGCACCCGGTTGCTCTCGGGCACGGACATCGTGGACGAGGTGGTGCGGCTATGCGGCATGAACCTGTATCTGCACGGCATCGGCAACGGCGAAAGCCCGATCAAGGCGGCCGATGCGCTCGCATTCGACCCGGGCGATCGCTACGACGTGGTGCTCACCAACCCGCCCTTCGGCAAGAAGAGCAGTTACAAGGTCATCGGCGAGGATGGCCAGATGGACACCGAACGCGAGGACTACGAGCGGGAGGACTTCAAGTACACCACCGGCAACAAGCAGCTGAATTTTCTGCAGCACATCATGACCATCCTGCAGATGGGCGGACGGGCCGGGGTAGTGCTACCGGACAATGTGCTGTTCGAGGCCGGCAGCGCGGGCGAAGGCATCCGCCGGCGACTGCTCACGCAGTTCAACTTTCACACCTGCCTGCGCCTGCCTACGGGCATCTTCTACGCCCAGGGCGTGAAGGCGAACGTACTGTTCTTCGACAAGCACGCGCCACGCTCCGGCGGCCAACCCAACACCCGCGCGCTGTGGATCTACGACCTGCGCACCAACCAGCACTTCACGCTCAAGAAAAACCCGCTACGCGCCGCAGACCTCGAAGACTTCGTCGCCTGCTACTGCCCGGATGACCGCAGCCAGCGACAGGAAACCGAACGCTTCAAGTGCTTCCACGTGGATGAACTGCTCGCCCGCGACAAGACCAATCTCGACATCTTCTGGCTGCGTGACAACAGTCTGGAAGACGTCGACAACCTGCCGCCCCCCGACGTGATCGCCGAGGAAATCGTCGATAACCTGCAAGCGGCTCTGGAAGCGTTTCAGGCCGTGCAGGACAAGCTTCAACTACCGCAACAGCGGTCGGAGTGTCTTGATGCGTAAGTACAACCGCGTCATGGCGGGACGAGGCGGCATGTACGCCAACGATTGTGTTGCCGGTGGCTATATCGGCGTGGGGTTTCTCAGGGATCACGATCTGACCGGCCAGCTTCCCGATGCGTGGCGTGAGTTCAACGCAGCCTTTACACCGGTTTACCGGGCCGAGAACGCCGGCAAGTCGAAAGTCGCCGCGGGCTTGGCCTGCGGTGCGGTCTGGACCGTCTGCAAAGGGCTGCAGACCGGCGATATCGTCATCACTCCAAACGGTGAAGGCCGGTACCACGCCGGTGAGATACGGGGAGATTATCAATACGAGCCAGATCAGCCGCTGGCCCATCAACGGCCGGTTCACTGGTACGGAGAGTTGTTTGATCGCTCGGATATGAGCGAGGCGCTTCAACGCTCGACGGGGAGCATCGGAACGGTCTGCGACATCACGAAGCATGCAAGTGAACTGGATCAGCTCATCCACGGCGACCCGGCACCGACGCTGGTCTCATCGGACCCTGAAGTGGAGAACGTCAGCGCATTCGCGCTGGAGAAACACCTTCAGGATTTTCTGGTTTCGAACTGGTCTTCAACGGCGTTGGGAAAAACCCACGACATCTACACCGACGATGGTGAAATCGTCGGCAAGGAATACCCGACAGACACCGGCGCCATCGACATTCTCGCCATCAGCAAGGACGGGAAGGAATTGCTGGTCGTCGAGCTGAAAAAGGGCAGAGCGAGTGACGTCGTGGTTGGGCAAATTCAGCGATACATGGGGTTTGTCATGGATGAACTCTGCGAGCCGGGACAAGCCGTTGCCGGAGTGATCATCGCACTGGATGATGACCTCCGAATCAGGCGTGCGCTCCGAGTGACCGAGCGAATCAAGTTTTGTCGATACCGGGTGAGCTTCTCCATTGAAAACTGGGACTAATCGGAAACTAAGCGCTCGCAGCAAGGCACGGAACCGCCGCTCGGTGACGCCGTGCGAACTCTCGGTTATGTTCCCGGCGTCACCTGTCCGGGAATCCGCATGACCACGTCCGCCAACGATGTTCTCTTCCGCCCATTCCGCATCGCTTCCCTGGAACTGAAGAACCGGATCGTCATGGCGCCAATGACGCGAACCTTTGCTCCCGAGGGCATTCCGGGCGAGGCCAACGCCGCCTACTACCGCCGGCGCGTCGAGGGTGACGTGGGGCTGATCCTGTCCGAGGGCACGGTGGTGAACCGACCGGCCTCGCGCAACGAGCCGAATGTTCCAATGTTTCACGGCGAGGCCGCGCTGGCGGGCTGGAAGCAGGTCATCGACGCCGTGCATGACGCCGGCGGCAAGATGGGCCCGCAGATCTGGCACACGGGTTCGACCCGCGGCCGCAGCGGCTGGGAGCCGGAGGCGCCGGTGGAAAGCCCGTCCGCGCTGGTCGCGCCGGGCAAGCCGCGCGGCGTGGCGATGACCGAGGAGGACATCGCGGATACCGTGGCCGCCTTCGCCGCGGCGGCGGCCGATGCCGAGCGCCTGGGCTTCGACACCGTGGAGATTCACGGCGCCCACGGTTACCTGATCGATCAGTTCTTCTGGCCCGGCACCAACGAGCGGACCGATCGCTACGGCGGCGCGACCATTCGTGAACGCTCGCGCTTCGCCGGCGAAGTCGTCGCGGCCGTGCGCGCGGCGGTGAGTCCGGACTTCCCCATCCTGCTCCGCGTAAGCCAGTGGAAGCAGCAGGATTACGCGGCGCGGCTGGCCGAGACCCCGGAGCAGATGAGCGACTGGCTGCAACCGCTGGTCGACGCCGGCGTCGATGTGTTGCATTGCTCCCAGCGCAGGTTCTGGGAGCCCGAGTTCCCCGAGATCGACGGCGCCCAGGGGCTGAACTTCGCGGGCTGGGCCAGGAAGCTCACCGGCGTTCCGACCATCAGCGTCGGATCGGTCGGGCTGTCCGGCGAGTTCATCGCCGCATTCGGCGGTGAATCCTCCAGCAGCGTTGGCATTGATCAGCTCATCGAGCGCATGGAGCGCGACGAGTTCGACCTGATCGCCGTCGGTCGGGCCTTGATCAGCGATGCGCAGTGGGCCGCCAAGGTGCGCGACGGCAAAGCCGCCGAGCTGACCGGTTTCAATCCCGCGGCACTGGCGACACTGGCCTGACGCCCACGCATTGCCATTGCTCCGGCGGACGGACTCGCATGCCGAATGCGGTTCAGGTTAGGTTCACGCGTCGCGTCGCAAGGAGTCGAACATGCCCACGGAAGTCACTTTCTCCAGTCATGGAACCACGGTTCGAGCCGGTCATTTCGAACCCTCCGCATCCGCGCTGACGACAGCGCGGGGCACCCCCTGCGTGGTGATGGCGCATGGTCTGGGCGGCACGCGCGCGGCCGGGCTGGATCCGTTCGCCGAGGCTTTCGCCGCCGCCGGACTGCACGTGCTGTGCTTCGACTACCGCGGTTTCGGCACCAGCGACGGCCAGCCCCGGCAGGTCGTCAACGTGCGCATGCAGTTACAGGACTGGGCGGCGGCCATTGCATTCGCGCGCACGCTGGACGGGGTTGACCCGGACCGGATCGCGACCTGGGGCAGCTCCTTCTCCGGCGCCCACGCGGTCACCGCCGCGGTGAAGGATGGCCGGGTCGCGGCGGTCAGTTCGCAGGGCGCCATGATGGATGGTTTCGCGGCATTGCAGAACGTGCTCAAGCAGCAGGGGTTGCTGCACGGCCTCAAACTCACCCGAGCCGGCATCAGCGACACCATCCGAGGGTATCTGGGCCTGCCACGCAGCATGCTGCCGGTGGTCGCGGCGCCGGGGAAATCCGGCGTACTGACGACCGCGGATGCCGAGCCCGGTTACAAGCGCATCACGCCCGCGGCCTGGCGCAACGAGATCTCCACCAGCTGGGCGGTGTCGCTGGCGACCTACCGACCCAATCTGCTGACGCCGAAGCTGCCCTGCCCCGCGCTGTTCTGCATCGCCACCGAGGACGTGGTCGTACCACCGGCGGCGATGGAGGATGGCGCACGGCGTGCGCCGGACAAGGTGACGGTCAAGCGTTACCCGGTCGGGCATTTCGACATCTACGTGCCGCCAACCTTCGACCAGGTCGTGGCGGATCAGACCGCGTTCTTCGTCGAGACACTCGCGGCCTGAGCCTCGCTCTCAGGCGCCGTGCGTGCCCGTGGAGCGCGCTTCGGTCGCGACCCCACGAAAGCGGCGGATGCCATCGGCCCGGTACCACAGGCCACCGAAGTTGCGGATGCAGGCCTTGGCCACCGAATAGGTCACCGGGCGGCCTTCGAACATCGGCGTCGGCGGCCCGAAGACGGGCAAGCGTTTGCGAGCCTTCCGGCAGTTGTCCACCGCGACCACGCGGCCGTTCGGGAAGCAGTACAGATGGACTTTCATGGGGTGGCCAATCTGGGGTGTGCAGGCCTAAACGGATTCGACTCACAAACCCGGACACCGGCTGGCTAGCGACCCGGCGTCCAGATGATGGCCGCGTCGCCCGCACGCCATGGCTTGAATTTGCGCATGATCCCCACGAAGCGATCCGTCGATAGCCAGCGCTGCAACCAGTCGAACACGACTGGAAATGGTCGCTCGGACCACCACTGCGGCTCCACGCCGGCGAACTGGCGCACGAAGGGAAACAACGCCGCATCGGCGAGCCGTGGACGGCGGTCCACCAGATAACCGCCGCATGCGACCAGGCGTTGCTCCCAGTCGGCGAGTATCGATTCCGCCTCGCGTCGATAGTCCGCCTGCGAGCCGTCGGGATGCCGCACGTGGTACTTGTAGCGATCCAGCCACTGCTTGAATGGCCCGTCGTTCTGCTCGATCAACGCGACCGTTTCGGCCCCGTTGGCACCCAGCCAGTCCTCGGGGTCGGACTGGGCCAGCGCCCAGCGCATCACCTCGATGCTCTCGTCGATCACGCGGCCGTCCGGCAACTGCAACACCGGCACGGTGCCCTTGGGCGAGATCGCCAGCATCGCCGCGGGCTTGTCCCGCAGCACGACCTCGCGCTGTTCGAGGGCGACACCGGCGACGGCCAGCGCCACCCGAGCGCGAATGGCGTAGGGGCAGCGTCGAAACGAGTAGAGAACCGGCGGCGCTTCAGCCATTGGCCGCCCGGGCGCGCTGCCGCTGGTCGCGCCGCATCTCCAGCGCGGCGCGGCGTTCCGGCGTGAGTTCGTCGATGCAGTACGGGCAGCTGATATCGGCCTCGAACTGCGGCGAGGCCTGCTCGGCCGCGGACAGCGGTTCGCCACAGGCTTCGCACTGCACCGCGTCGCCCGGCGTCAGCGCGTGCGTCACCGTGACGCGCTCGTCGAACACATAGCACTCGCCCTGCCACAGGCTCTCGGCCTCGGGCACGGTTTCCAGGTACTTGAGGATGCCGCCGTGTAGGTGATGCACGTTGTCGAAGCCCTGATCCAGCAGATAGGCAGTCGCCTTTTCACAGCGAATCCCGCCGGTGCAGAACATCGCGATCGGTCGGTGCTCCTGCCCCTTCAGCTCGCGCTCCACGTAGGCGGGAAACTCGCGGAAGGTCTCGGTACCGGGCGACCGCGCATTGCGAAACGTGCCCAGCTTCACTTCGTACTCGTTGCGCGTGTCGATCACGAGCACATCGGGGTCTTCGAGCAAGCTGTTCCACGCCTCCGGCTCGACATAGCTGCCGACCCGCTTGCGTGGGTCCACGCCGGGCACGCCCATGGTGACGATCTCGCGCTTGAGACGCACCCGCAGCCGCGGAAACGGGTTGCTGGGCGCGGTTGAACGCTTTTCGTCCAGCGCGCTCAGACGCGCATCCGATCGCAGGTAGGCCAGCACCGCATCAATCCCGGCCGCCGAACCAGCGATGGTGCCATTGATCCCCTCATCGGCCAGCAGCAATGTGCCGCGCACGCCCGCCTCGGCACAGGCCGCACGAATCGGGGCCTGCATCGCTTCGAAATCGGGCAGCGGCGCGAAGTGATAAAGCGCCGCGATCACAACGTCGGACATCGCTCTCGGAACAACGGGCGGGGCGCCATATTGTACGACCCGTGCTCGGCCACGACAGGTGCCGACGCCCTACCCGCGTGTCTCTAAGCGCCGAGACGGACGGGTTCGGGCATGCCGGTCAACGCGGGCCTTCGCTGGCACGGCGGGCTGACCGTCTCCTCGCCGCCCAGGCCTGATAGGCTGCCCGCTGGTCGATCCGTGGAGGGCAAGGCATGTCCGACGTCGCAGCAATCATCGCCGCCCACGAGGCCGCCGGCTATCGATTCAGCGCCGCAGGCACCGGAAGCTTCGTCCGCGACGAGGGACAGGGCGAGGCCGTGGTCTGCCTGCATGGTGTACCGGTGTCGGGCTTTCTCTATCGACGCGTGGTTCCGGAGCTGGCGGAGCGGGGAATGCGAGGCATCGCCTTCGACTTTCCCGGGCTGGGTCTGGCTGATCGCCCGGTGGATTTCGACTACAGCTGGACCGGGCTGGGCCACTTTGCCTGCAAGGCCGTGGACGCACTGGAACTGGATCGCTTTCATCTCGTGGTGCACGACATCGGTGGACCGGTGGGGTTTGAACTGGCGCACGCCATGCCCGATCGCGTGAAGTCGCTGACGATTCTCAACACGCTCATCGACGTGGCGACGTTCCGCAAGCCCTGGGTGATGCGCCCCTTCGGCTGGACCGGTCTGGGCGAGGTATGGCTCGCGGGCATGACCCGGCCGGTGTTCCGCCGCCTCATGGCCATGCAGGGCATTGCCGACATGGGGCAGGTGGCGCCAACCGAGATCGACGCCCATCTGGCGCTGCTCAAGCGGCAGGATCGCGGCGCCGCGTTTTTGCGGATCATGCGCGGATTCGAGCCCACCCCGGCCAAGCAGGCGATCTACCGAGCGGTTGTCGCCGACACGGAACGGCCGGTCCAGATCCTGTGGGGTGCGCATGATCCCGCCCTGAAGCTGGCGCGCTACGGCGCCCAGGCAAGAGCCGCGGCACCGGCCGACACGCCGCTTATCGAACTGCCAGGCAAGCATTTTCTGCAAGAGGACTGCGCGCCGGCTATCGCAGAACGAGTCGCGATGCTGGCCGGCAACAACGCCTCGGCAACCGACAAACGGGGGTGAACATCCCCCGCCGTTAACGCGCAACACACGTTCCTGGGCCGATAATCCCGCGAAGGAGACATGACTTTTACGTCAGGCGCGAGCCTGACGCAGTTCGTCGAGAACGCAAGGAGGTTTACGTGCGTGCCCAACCCGGCTTCGGCGATGGGTTGTCGCGCCCCCGGCCGGGCTTGTTCCCGCGGTTCAATGATTGCAAGGCGCCTCGATGACCACTCAGGGGCCGCCCAGACAACACCGCCTGCATTCCGCCCGGGCGCGGCTTCGCACCGCCCAGAAATACACCCTGCTCGCGTTCTGCGTGCTCTGCGGCGTGCAGTCGCTCGTTGTCTTCAAACTGTTGGCAGACGACCTCGAGGACGCCGCGCAGGTCCAGGCGAACATGCTTGCGGCGGTTGCGGCGCATGCCGTCGCCGACCATGACGCGGGTGCGGTGCGAGCGCATCTGAAGAACCTGCCGCACCAGTTGTCCACCATCGCCGCCGAGGTTCGCTCGGATGCGCACACGCTGGCGGCATTCGGACCTCCGATCACGGAATCCGGCGCGAAACGCCGCTGGACGACACTGACGGTGACGAGTCCGATTCAGCGAGATGCCACCGTGATCGGCACAGCCGTGGTCCAGGTCAGCATGCAGGCCGTCTGGCTGCGACTGGCGATCTTCGCCGGCCTCACCGCCCTGGTCTGTCTGGTCGCGCTGGCGACGGTGAGCATCTTCGCCGGCCGGCTCGCCCACGCGATCGACGCTGCCAGCCAGCAACTGCGCCAACTCGCCAAGATCGACCCGCTGACCGGACTGCCCAACCGCCGCGCGTTCAACGACCTGCTCCAGGCACTGACGCGCGAGGACGACCAGCGGACGCTGGTCGCGGTGATCGACATCGACAATTTCAAGGACATCAACGACGGTCTCGGACACGGTGTTGGCGACCACCTGCTGAAACAGCTGGGAGAACGCTTCACCCGGGAAACCGCGCTGGGAGCGGAGGTCCGGATCTTCCGCCTCGGCGGTGACGAGTTCGGCCTGATTGCCACACTGTCCGCACGCGCCGGATCGGGCGAACACCTGCTGCAGGATGTGCAACGCGTGCTGGCCACGCCGATCCGCATCGGCGGTCGGCGTTTCCAGCTCGCCGTCAGTATCGGCGCCTGCGTGACACCGGATGACGGCCGCGATCCCGATGAGCTGTTTCGCAAGGCCGATACGGCCATGTACGAGATCAAGCGCAACGGCAAGAACTCCTACTGCCTCTACAACCCCGGCCTCGAGCGGGAGCACCAGGAGCGTTACGAACTGATCCGCGATCTGCGGGAAGCCATCACCCGCGGAGAGCTTTCGGTCGCCTATCAGCCGATCGTGAACCTGCGCTCCGGACAGATCGACGGCGCGGAAGCCCTGCTGCGCTGGCGACACCCCGGCCGCGGATGGGTTTCGCCCGGCGTGTTCATCCCGCTGGCAGAGGAAGCAGGGCTGATCCAGTCGATCGGGCACTGGGTGCTGATGGAGGTTTGTCGCCAGATCACCGACTGGACCGATCACGGCGAACCGCCTCTGACGGTCTCGGTCAATCTGTCGGTCAAGCACCTGCTGGAGCCCGATTTCGTGCGCCAGTTACAAAAAGCACTGACCGAAACCGGCGTACCTCCGAGCCAGCTGAAACTCGAGATCACCGAAAGCGTGCTCGGCGAGTCCTTCGACGCGGTCGCGGCACGGCTGTCCCATATCCGCACCATGGGCGTACGACTGTCGGTGGACGACTTCGGCACGGGCTACTCGTCGCTGGCCTACCTGCCGGCATTCCCGGTGCAGGAGGTCAAGATCGACAAGAGCTTCGTGTCGCGACTGCCCGGCGACGGCGCACCCATCGTCGACGCCATCATGCGCCTGGCCGAGAGCTTCGGATTGCAGGTGGTGGCCGAAGGCGTCGAAACCCGCACCCACCTCGACTGGATACGGGAGGCGGGCTGCGCCCGTGCGCAGGGCTTCCTGTTCTCGCCCGCCGTGCCACCCAACGAATTCGTCGCGTTTCGCAACCGGTTTCGCATGGCGGCGTTTCTCCCCTCCGAACCCGCGCTGCGGGCGGTCTCCAGCCCCCGGGACCAGCAGGGCTGACGCGCGCCCCGATGCGCGGTGGCAAGTGTGAGATCATGCGCTCTCGATGTCGGGGAAGCACATGGCAAAGGGACCCAAGCCGGGGAACAAGGCGACCTCATCGCCTCCCATTGTCGCGATTGGAGCGTCCGCGGGCGGACTGAGCGCCTACGAAGAGTTCTTCAAGACCGCACCGAGCCGGATGGGAATGGCTTTCGTGCTGATCCCGCATCTGGACCCGCATCGTCACAGCCTGATGGTCGAGCTGGTGAGCAAGTACACGGCGATGCCGGTCACCCAGGCCGCGGACGGCATGACGGTGGCCACCGATCATGTCTATGTGATCCCGCCGAACCGGTATCTGTCCATCTCCGACGGCGTCCTGCACCTGCACCAGCCGCAGGAACAGCGCGGCGCCCGCATGGCCATCGATTTCTCGTTCCGGTCGCTGGCGGAAAGCGAGCGCGAACGCGCGATCTGCGTACTGTTCTCCGGTACCGGAACCGATGGCACACAGGGGCTGAAGGCAATCAAGGGCAATGGCGGCATGGCCATGGTGCAGGAGCCCAAGAGCGCCCAGCACGACGGCATGCTGGTCTCCGCGATCCGCACGGGCGTTGTCGATTTCGTGTTGCCGCCGGCCGCGATGCCGGAGGTGCTGCGCCAGTACATCCAGCATCAGTACATTCGCGCGGCGGACACGGAATCGTCCTCACCGTCGCCGGATGACCAGATCGAAGCCGCGCTGTCGGTGGTCCGGGCACGCACCAAGCACGACTTCCGCAAGTACAAGCGCGGCACGGTCGCCCGCCGAATCCAGCGGCGCATGGGACTGCGGCAGCTGCACCGGATGAGCGACTACATCACGCTGCTCAAACGTGATCCGAACGAGGTGACGCAGCTGTTCGACGATCTGCTGATCGGCGTGACCCAGTTCTTCCGCGAGCCCGAGTACTTCGAGGCACTGGAAAAGGAGGTGATCGAACGTCTGCTCGCCAAGCCGGACGACCAGCCGATTCGCGTATGGGTCCCCGGCTGCTCCACGGGCGAGGAGGCCTACAGCATCGCCATCGCGATCACCGATGGCGCGTCGAAGGTGGGTCGACCGCTGAACCTCCAGATCTTCGCCACGGACATCGACGAGCGCGCGCTGGCGGCCGGACGCACCGCGGTTTATCCGGAAAGTATCGCCGGCGACGTGTCCGAGGGACGGCTGCGACGCTACTTCACCGGCGAGGATCATAGCTATCGCGTCAGCAAGCACGTGCGCGAAACCGTCGTCTTCGCCCGGCAGGACCTGATCAACGACCCACCGTTTTCACGCCTGGACCTGATCTCCTGCCGAAATCTGCTGATTTATCTCGACACCGACCTGCAACAACGGGTGCTGTCGCTGTTCAGCTTCGCGCTGAACGACGAAGGTTTTCTCTTTCTCGGCGGTTCGGAAACCATCGGACGGGCGGAGAAGCTGTTCCGCGCGGTGGACAAGCGGGCGCGGATTTTCCAGCGCGTGCAGGGCGCCACGCTGTTCGAACGCTCCAGCTTCCAGACCATGCGACACCAGGTGCCGCAGGAGCCTGCGGACCCGGAGCTCCAGCCCGCCGAATCCCCGTTGGGAACCGACATGCTGGCGCCCTATGTCCAGGGCCTGCTGCTGGAGCGCTACGTCCCGGCCTCGGTTGTGGTCACGGAGCACTTCGAGGTGGTCCAGATCTTCGGCGCCACGGGAGACTATCTGCAACTGCCGAACGGGCCGCCAAGCAATGACCTGCTGACACTGGCCCGCCGAGGCCTGCGCGTGAAGCTGCGACAAATCGTCCGGCAGGCGCTGTCCGAGCGACAGCCGATCACCGTTAGCGGCCGTATCCAGGACGGGCCGGTCAAGCACACGCGAATCACCGCCAGTCCGCTGGACCACCCTCGGATCGAGGAGCGGCTGTGCCTGATCAGTTTCTCCCCGGAAGACAGCCTCGACACGAGCGACGACGCCGCCACCGGACTGAACCTGGAGGATGACAGCGCCATCGCCCAGCTGGAAAACGAGCTGAAGTCCACGCGCGAAGACTTGCAGGGCACGATCGAGGAGCTGGAAACCGCGAACGAGGAGCTCAAGACCTCGAATGAAGAGGCGATGAGCATGAACGAGGAATTGCAGTCCTCGAACGAGGAACTGGAAACCTCCAAGGAAGAACTGCAATCGCTCAACGAAGAGTTGTCCACGGTCAACAGCGAGTTGCAGGACAAGCTCGACGAACTGGAGAAGACCAACAACGACCTGGGCAACCTGCTGGCCAGCACCGATTTCGCCACGCTGTTCCTGGACCCGGTGGGCCGGATCAGACGGTTCACGCCGTCCGCCACGCGACTGTTCAATCTGATCCAGACCGATGTCGGCCGCCCGATCGACGACATCGCCAACCGACTGCGGGTTGCCGCGCCGCTGCTGCCGGACATCGAAACCGTCGCCCGCGACGAGCAGCCGATCGAGGACGAGGTTCAGGACATCGACGGCGCCTGGTACATCCGTCGGGTGATGCCTTATCGCACCGCCGTCAACCGCGTCACCGGCGTGGTCGTCACCTACTCGGAGGTCACCGCGCTGAAGAACGCGGAGGCCGATCTTCGGCGCAGCGAGGCCCGTTATCGCGCGCTGTACGACGACAACCCGACCATGTTCTTCACGCTCAACACCAAACTGGAGATCGAGTCGGTCAACGCCTATGGCGCGGAGCAACTCGGCACCACGGCCGATGACCTGCAGGGCGCTGATTTCGCCGCGCTGAGCGGGAGCCCCGCACGCACGCGCAGCCTGCTGCTAAGCGTTCTCGATTCCGGTGACGGCATCGAACGCTGGGATGCGCGCCTGTCCGGTCGCAACGGCAAGATGCTGTGGGTACGCAGCATCGCCCGCGCGGTCACGGTCGACCGCGAACCCACGCTGTACGTGCTGTGCCAGGACCTGACCTCGGAAAAGCATCTGTCCGACCAGCTGGAGTTCCACGCCACCCACGATGCGCTCACCGGTCTGCTCAACCGCCGGGAGTTCGAGGCCTTGCTACGACGCGTGCTGCGGACCCGTAACCATGCGGCCGCCGAACACGTATTGATACAGGTGGATTTGTCCAACTTCAAGCTGATCAACGATTCCGCCGGACACGATGTCGGGGACGCGGTGCTGCGACAGTTCGGAACGCTGCTGCGCCAGCACACTCGTGGCCGCGATGTCGTCGCCCGGCTGGGCGGTGACGAGTTCGGCATCCTGATGGAATATTGCCCGGGGGACGAGGCCAGGCGGGTCACCGAAGGCATCCTGCGGGCGCTGAAGAACCAGCCCATCGAGGTCGACGAACACAGTTTCACGCTGGAGTGCTACATCGGCATCGTCGGCATCGACGACCATGACCTGGCGGCCGAGGAGGTACTCCGCCGTGCGGACGTCGCCAGCTATGTCGCACGTACCGAAGGCCCTGGCTCGGCACGGGTCTTCGACGAAGACGACACCAGCGATGCCCGTCGGCGAACCGAAATGCACTGGGCGAAGCTGATCCGGGACGCCATCAGCAACAATGCCATTCGCCTTGCCTGCCAGCCCATTGTCGCCTCAGCCGAGAATCGGGTCGTCGGCCTGGAAATGCTGCTGCGTGTCGATACCCCGGAAGGGGAACCGCCCGTCGACACCGGCGCACTGATCGCCGCCGCCGAACTCTATGGCCTGGCGCCCGATGTCGATGTCCACGTCACGCGCACCGCGCTGGCACAGCTCGAAACCAATCTCAGCCGCATTGCCGACCTGGAGTTCGTGTCCATCAACCTGTCCGGGCAGACACTGGGACGCAGCGACTTCGCCGACAAGGTGCTGGAAATGATCGGCCAGAGCCGCGTACCAGCCAACAAGCTCTGCTTCGAGATCACCGAGACGGCGACCATTTCCAACCTGGAACGGGCCACCGAGTTCGTGCGGCAACTGCGCAGCCACGGCTGCCGCGTGGCGATCGACGATTTCGGTAGCGGCCTGGCGTCGTTCCACTACCTGAAGTCGCTGCCCTGCGACCTGGTCAAGATCGACGGCAGCTTCGTCCGCGACATGTTGATGGACCAGGCCAGCCGGGACCTGGTGGCGGCGATCGACGGCATCGCCAAGTTGCTGGGTGTGCGCACGGTGGCCGAATACGTCGAGACGCAAGCCATCGATCAGGAAGTCCAGCGCATCGGCGTGGACTATCGGCAGGGGTTGCTGTTTCCCGCCGCGACCGATCTCTCCTCCGCGCTGGATCAGTTCGAGGCATCCAGCCACTCCCTGCAAACCGACAGGTAGTCGCGAACGCGCTTGCGAGCCTCGCTGAGAAACTGGCGGGTCGCGCCCGGGGAACGGCCCAGCAGTTCACCGATCTCCGGCGCCGTGAACTGCTCGACGCTGGCCCACAGCAAGGCCTGCGCGCCGGCCGGGTCCGTGGCCGAATAGGCGGCGAACTGCCGGCGTACGCAGTCGTCGAGATGCACGCCCCGAGCGGTCGGATCCTCGCCGGGCTCGGCCCCGTCCCAGTCACCCGCGGCCACGGCCGCCGGAGTGGTCTTCCGACGCCAGTCCAGCCACTGGGACTGCGCCACCGACCAGATCCAGGCTCGGGGTTGCTCGACCCGCGCGCCCCGATCCAGGGCGCGGACCAGACGGACGAAGCTGTCCTGGCAAAGCTCGTCGGCGTCGGCCGGTGAGGCCCCGCGACGACGGAAGTAACCACGAAAACGCACGGCGTAATGCGCGTAAAGGTCAGCGATGCCCTGACGCCGGAGCGCACCGCCGGATGCGATTCTGCGCAGGCAGTCGGCCTCGTCGGTGCTCACTGCGTCGCCTCCGCGGCCCACCGGCGGACGATGGCCTGCCCCGCGGCGTCCAGGCGCGGAATCTCGCTGCCCGCGGGCAGCGCGGCGATCCAGCGTTCCCGCGCGTCGGCATCCGTCCAGCGCAGGCGCAGCGCGTCATGCTGATTGTCCGCCAGCCAGTCGGCGTCGACCCCGTCCAGCGCATCCAGCGCCGCACGCAGCACGTCGAGATCGACGGCCTCGTTCGCCGGCAGCACCACGACCGGTGGCGTCGCGGCGAATGCGCTGAGTGCTTGCGACCTCATCTTCTCCCGTTGCGCCAGCCGCAGGTCCTGCTCCTGTTCCGCGAGCAGCGCCTCCTCCTCCGCGGCGCTGGCGGTGGCGTGCTCCTCGGAACGGCCTGCCTGCGGCGATGACAACGCCCGGACGCGGGGAGCGGGTGGAGGCGACGCGACATCGGCCGACGGCTCCGGCGAACTGGGTGTCGCCTCGGCGATTTCCGCTTCCGCGGCCCGCCGGGCCGCCATCGCCGGATCAGTTTCGACATCGGGCACCGGTGCGGACGATGGCACGGCGTCCATGTGATCGGCACGACGCAGGCCCTGCTCAGGCAGCATCCACCAACCCAAGGACACCGCGAGCATCAGCGACGCGGCCACCGCCAGCCAGCGGGGCCGGTGGCGAGTTGGTGGCGCCGCCCGCAGCAGGCCCTCGGATTCGAGGCGGTTCAGCAATCGGCGCAGCCCCAGCTCGTCCTCCCGCGGCGCATCGACGTCATGCAGCACGGCGATCAGAGACTGATCCAGGGGATCATCCACACCGCCGCGCGCGCGGCCTGCGAGCTGGTCCAGCCAGTGGTCGATGTCGTCAGCCATGACAGCGGATTATCACCGAACCTGAACGCTGGCCTGTTCCACCGACCCTCGCTTCACGGGTTGATAGTCGCGCCCCATCCGCAGAGCCTCGGGCTGGCCCGCGAGCAAACCGGCCTGGCGCACCAGCCCGACGAACTCGTCCCGAGCCGGATCATCACTGCTTCGGGCCAGTTCCTCGGCACGGCGCAGCACAGCATCCAGCGTGGCCTGACCCGCGTGCTCGGACTGACGCAGCAACAGGCCGAATTCGGCAACCGACGCCGCCCACCGCAAGTCATCGGACGCACGCTCCAGCGCAGATGCATCGGCGCTGACGGTCTGGCGCAGTTCGGTGCTGGCGCCACCCTCCGGTTGCTTGTAGCGCGCCTTCACCAGCATCCATTCGTCGCCGCGCCGACCGGTGCGCGTCGCTTCGCGGCTCTGGTAGCGCAACGCATCGGGTTCGGCGGTGTCGGCGCCAACCGGAACGATCTCGTACAACGCGGTCACGCGCTGACCGGCACCGACATCACCGGCGTCCTTGCGATCGTCCTTGAAATCCTCCGCCGCCAGGGCCCGTGTCTCATAGCCCAGCAGACGGTAGCTGGCCACGCGCCGCGGGTTGAACTCCACCTGCAGCTTCACGTCCTTGGCCACGGTGACCAGCGTGCCCTGCAGCTTCTCCACCAGCACGCGCCGAGCCTCCAGGTCGGTGTCGATGTAGTAGTAGTTGCCGTCGCCGTGGTCGGCCAGGCGGTGCATCCGTCCGTCCTGGTAGTTGCCGGTGCCGAAGCCCAGCACGGTGAGGTAGATGCCCTGATCGCGCCGCTGCTCGATCAGCCGCACCAGCTCGCCCTGACTGGACGCACCGACGTTGAAATCACCGTCGGTGGCCAGGATCACCCGGTTGTTCGCATCCTCGTCGAACTGCTCGCGGGCGATCCGGTAGGCGAGCTCGATGCCTTGCGCACCCGCCGTCGAACCGCCGGCCTGGAGATTGCCGATCGCCTGGTACAGCGCCGACTTGCGGTCGCCGCGCGTGGCCGGCAGCGCAAGACCCGCCTGACCGGCGTAGGTGACGATGGCGACGGAATCGTCCTCGTCCAGTTGCTCGATGAGCTGGCGGAACGCGCGTTGCAGCATCGGCAGCTTGTCGGCCGCCTGCATCGACCCCGAGGTATCAATCAGGAACACCAGCCGGTTCGGCCGGTCGCGCAGGGCTTCGGGCGCCTGCGCGGCCACCTGGACCATCGCCAGCAGATGACCATCCGCCCATGGTGCGTGGCTCAGTTCGGTGCGCATGCGAATCGGGTGGCGCCCATCCACCGGCAACTCGCTGTAGTCGAAATAGTTGACGAGTTCCTCGATGCGTACGGCGTCGACCGGAGGCCTGCGACCGGCGTTCAGCAAGCGGCGGAGGTTGGTGTACGACGCCGTGTCCACATCCAGACCGAAGGTGGACAGCGGCGTGACCCGAGGATCGTGGAACCGGTTCTCGCTGATCGCCTCATAGCCCTCGCGGTTGAACGGAACGGCCGGTGGCATGGGCGTCGGCACCATCATCCGCGCCATGCTGTCCTGCGCCGAAAGCGCATAGCTGCTCGAGGCCTGCTTGCCGCGGGCGAGCTGGCCAGCGGCGCGGACCGCCTCCTCGCGAACCTCGGGCGCCGCCGGGGGCTCGGGGCGAGTGGCGACGGTCGCCATATCGGTGTCGGCGTCATGTTCGACCGTTGTGCGGCGGTCCGTACCGCCCGCGCAGGCCGCCAGCCCAACCGCGACCGCCGTGCCCATCATCAAAATGCCTGCGACCCGCTGCTTCATCGTGAATCTCCTGTTTCGCTGTTCTCGGAAAGCACTGCTTGCTTCACACCCGGATAGACGCAGCGGGGATGGAAAGTGTCAGGGTCGGCGCCGGTCGCGCTGCGCAAGCGCGCAGACCGGCAGCGGCCCGCTGGCGCTCAAGGCGCTGCCAATCGGCGCCGGGAGCCACAATCGCCCGGCAAAAACGCCGTCAGATCAAGCGCTTCCGATCAATTTATAAAAACAATCAGACCCATAAAAACGATTGTCTTGCCCTATTGCTCTGAGGTTTGTAGCGTTCGACTCCCCCAACGGAACACCCAACGCAACAAGGAGAGAGGAATGTCCCTGATCAACACGACGGTCCAGCCGTTCAAGGCCACCGCATTCCAGGCAGGCGAATTCGTCGAAGTCAGCGAAGAAACGTTCAAGGGCCAGTGGTCCGCCATCGTTTTCTACCCGGCCGACTTCACCTTCGTCTGTCCGACGGAGCTGGAAGACCTGGCTGACCTGTACGACCAGTTCAAGGCGATCGGCGTCGAAATCTATGGCGTGTCCTGCGACACCCATTTCGCGCACAAGGCCTGGCACGACACCTCGGACGCCATCGGCAAGGTGAAGTACCCGCTGATCGGCGATCCCACCGGCCAGCTGGCCCGTGCGTTCCAGGTCATGATCGAAGAAGAAGGCATCGCGCTGCGCGGCACCTTCCTGATCAACCCGGAAGGCGAGATCAAGCTCTGCGAAATCCACGACAACGGCATCGGCCGTAACGCCGAAGAGCTGCTCCGCAAGGTCAAGGCCGCCCAGTACGTGGCCGCCCACCCCGGCGAAGTCTGCCCGGCCAAGTGGAAGGAAGGCGAAAAGACGCTGACCCCGTCCCTGGACCTGGTCGGCAAGATCTAAACGGCGCCGCCGAAGATCGATCGGCAGGTCGGCTCCGGCCGACCTGCCACCCGAATTCGCGGCTGGCTGTTGCGACAGCCGGCCAGACCGACGGACGGAAGCGCGCGTAACGCCGCTGCTTCCCGAATGAGAGGAACGACGAGATGTTGGATGATCAGTTGAGAGCACAGCTCAAGCAGTATCTCGAGCGACTGTCGCGGTCGGTCGAAATCACTGCCTACACCGACGATGGCGACCGCTCCAAGGAAATGCTGAGTTTCCTGGGTGAGCTGAAGAGCGCCTCGGACAAGATCACCGTCAGCAGCGGAACCGACAGCGACAAGCGCATTCCCAGCTTCGCGATCGGCACGCCGGACGCCGAAATCCACGTGGAGTTCGCCGGCATTCCGCTGGGTCACGAGTTCACGTCGCTGGTGCTGGCATTGCTGCAGGTTGGTGGCGTCACGCCGAAGCTGAGCGAGGACACCATCGCGCAGATCAAGGCCATCGACGGCACGCACAAGTTCGAGACGTTCTTCTCGCTGTCCTGCCAGAACTGCCCGGACGTGGTCCAGGCGCTGAACGTCATGGCGGTGCTCAACCCGAACATCGAGCACGTGGCGATCGATGGCGCGTTCTTCCAGGACGAGGTCGAGACGCGTCAGGTGATGTCCGTGCCGGCCGTGTTCCTCAACGGCGAGCACTTCGCCTCCGGCCGGATGACGGTCGACGAACTGCTGGCCAAGATGGACACCGGCGCGGTCGAACGCGAAGCCGAGAAGATCAAGCAGAAGGATCCCTTCGACATGCTGATCGTCGGCGGCGGACCCGCCGGCGCCGCGGCGGCCATCTACTCCGCGCGCAAGGGCATCCGCACCGGCGTCGTGGCCGAGCGCTTCGGCGGTCAGGTCATGGACACCATGGACATCGAGAACTTCATCTCCGTGCCCAAGACCGAAGGCCCGAAGATGGGCGCCGCGCTGGAGCAGCACGTCATGGAATACGACGTGGACGTGATGAAGCTGCAAAAGGCCAGCAAGCTGGTCGAGGGCGACGAGTTCCTGGAAGTGCATCTGGAATCCGGCGCCGCGCTGAAGGCCAAGAGCCTGGTCATCGCCACCGGCGCGCGCTGGCGCCAGATGGGCGTGCCCGGCGAGGAAGACTACCGCAACAAGGGTGTGGCCTACTGCCCGCACTGCGACGGTCCGCTGTTCAAGGGCAAGCGCGTCGCGGTCATCGGTGGCGGCAACTCCGGTGTCGAGGCCGCCATCGACCTGGCCGGCATCGTCGCCCATGTGACGCTGCTGGAGTTCGACAGCAAGCTGCGCGCCGACGCCGTGCTGCAACGCAAGCTGCTGAGCCTGCCGAACGTGGACGTGCTGACCTCCGCGCAGACCACCGAGGTGTTCGGCGATGGCCAACGGGCCCAGGGCCTGAAGTACAAGGACCGGAACACCGACGATATCCACACGGTGGAACTGGAAGGCGTCTTCGTGCAGATCGGCCTGCTGCCCAACAGTGAATGGCTCAAGGGCACGCTGGACCTCACCGACCGCGGCGAGATCATCATCGATGACCGTGCGCAGACCTCGATGCGGGGCGTGTTCGCGGCCGGTGACGTCACGACGACGCCGTACAAGCAGATCATCATCGCAATGGGTGGTGGCTCCACCGCCGCGCTCAGCGCGTTCGACCATCTGATGCGCAGTTCAGCCCCTGACGACGCGCAACAGCAGGCGGCGTAACCCCATCGGTCACGTCACCTGACAGACCCGGAGCCGCGTGGCCCGCCCGCTCCGGATCGAAACCGCCCGCCCGTGCATCCATTCCTCTCGTGCACGGTGCGGGCTTTTTTGTGCGACCGGCGCCTTGGCCTAGTCGTCGTGCCCGGACTTGTGGCCCCGACCCGATTCACGCCAAGCGCGGTCCCTGCTGAGCCACTCCTGTTCGTCGGACATCGATTCGTGGAACAGCGATGTCCGAAGCAGCTCGTCCATACGCCGGTGCAGACGGTCCACTTCGGCCTGTTGCCGTCTCTCTGATTGCCGGGTTCGTTGCTGCTTCATGGATCCTGGAGCGTATTGACGGGCTGACGGCATGACGCCGGAATCGGGGAAGACTAAGCGTCCGACCCGCGCCTGCCGAACGCTGTACGACCCATTCGGGGGGATGTTCCTGTCCCCGGGCACGGTCACAATCCCGGCCGATGTCCGGATTCGGCGCAGGAAGCCGTTCTGTATGGAACTCGCCACCGGAGCAATGGATATGCAGCACGCCTTCATGTACAGGGACCGTGACAATCGGGTCGTGGTTGTGGAACGCACACCCCACGCATTCGAGCGCGTGGATCAGGCTCGTGCCCTGACGCCCATGTTCGACGGACAGCCCGTCCCGCGGCTGATCGTGGACGCCTTTCTGCGCCAGTTCGGCGGTTTGCACGTCACCGGGTTCGGCACCGAAACCGTCGAACCCGAGGACCGTGCGCTCGCGACCGTATCAGGCTGAGCCGGTCGAACCCTGCTGGAACACCGGCCAGGTGTCGACGATCCGTCCGCCGTCATGGACGGCGATGTCGCCGAACTGCAGGAACACGAACTCGCTCTGGTGTGGGCGCAGGAAGATGTGATCACCCACCGCGAGCTTCACCGCATCCGAGCCGTTGACCATTTCCTGATTGGTCGAGTGGCCCCAGATCGCGTTGCGTTGCAGGCCGGGCGGCGACACCGTGTCCGCATGCCAATAACCGCCGTAGATGAAGAATGTCTGCTGCTGATTCGGATCCCAGGCCTGGAACAGGCCGGACAGTCCTTCCAGACCGGGCAGGCGTACGCCATCGAGTTGCTTGAGCACGGGCGTGGCGATGAATGACGCCGGCTGATGATCCGCCAGGGTGCTGGTGTCGAAATCGGTGGGCTTGACCAGCCCCGAACCCATCGCCAGCTCGTTGCAGGGCGCGGAGTCGTCGTACAGCTCGTAGGTGCTGCTGCCGCCCATGTTGAGCGTCAGGACATCTTCGTCGAACGCGGAACCCAGCACCTCGCGGGCGGTGGACACGCAATCCGAATAAAAGGCCATCGCATCGGCGAGCGCGGCTTCGGGCCCGCCCATCAGCTCCGGCATCTTCGACGCGTGCGCCTCGTAACCCATGAAGCCCGAAAACCGGACGGCCGGATCCGAATGCATGGCCTGAATGGCCTCGGCCACGTCCCGTGTCGACGTGAAGCCGCCGCGGTGCAGCCCCACATCCAGCTCGATGTTCAACTGCATCGGACCCGCGCCCTGCGCGGCCCGCGCCGCCGCGATCTCGCGGTAGTCCCGCACACGCTGCGGCGTGTCCACCAGCCATTCGATCTGGGCTGACACATCGAACGCACCGGGCTGATGCCCGGTGAAGAAGCGGTCCACCGCCCCCACCGGCATCGGCTTGCCAAGCAGCAGACGCGAATCCGGCATCGCCGCGGACAGGATGTCCAGATGCGGCTGGTGGAACACCATCAGGCGGTCGGTGCCGGTCGCCTCGCGGATACGCCTGATCAGCTCGACGCTGGGCAGCGACTTGGCGACGATGCGGTAGGCCATGGACGACGGCAGGTGGGACTTCAGCCGTTCGATGTTGGCGTCCAGCCTGGCGCGGTCGATCACCAGGGTCGGCTGCATCAGGCCGGCTTCGCGCAGGGCCTGCTGGATGCCGCCGAAGTAGTCGTCATGCCCGCCCCGGCCATGATCACGCGGTTTCTTCGCCGCACCGATGGCAATCGGCGCCGCGACACAGCCGGCGAGCAAGGCGCGGCGTTTCCAGTTGACCTCACGATCAGCCACGACCAAACAACTCCCGCAGGTATCCGTTGAGCATGCGCCCCTGCGGATCCAGTTTCGCCTGCATTGCGACAAAGTCGTTGAAGCGCGGATACCGCTCGGCCAGTGTCTCCGGCCCCAGCGTGTGCATCTTGCCCCAGTGCGGACGACCGCCCAGCGGCTGGTAGATCGGCTCCACATCACGAAACAGGGGCAGCGGATCCTCCTCGTAGTAGCGATGCACCGCGATCGACCCCGAGGTCGCGTGACCCTGGAACGGGCTCAGCCAGGCATCGTCGCCCTTGACCACCCGGATTTCCATCGGGAAGAAGACGCCGGGATGCTTGCGCTCCAGTGTCTTGCGAACCTCCATGACGGTGGGCAGCAAGGCCTCGCGCGGCAGGTGGTACTCCATCTCGTTGAAGCGCACGGCGCGGCTGGACGGAAAGATGCGGTACCAGACATCCACCGCTTCCTCGGGCTGGTAGTCCTGCATGGCCATGTTCAGCAGCCAGCGCCGCGCCGACGGGAACCAGGACAGCAGGTCCCGCAGCTTTTTCAGATCCATGACCGCGTCGTTGTCCTGCTCCGGACCACGCGGCTGGACCGGTTCATCGGTCGGGTCGATGGTGATGGCAATCCCGTAATCACCATGCGGCACGCAATACATCTCGAAGCTGTGGTGCTCGGCGGCCAGCGTGTCGAAGCGGTCGACCAGCGAGGCGAAATCCTCGACCCAGACCCGGCGCTTCATGCGCACCGTGGGCACGTTCTGCAACGTGACCCGGGTCAGAACGCCCAGGGACCCCAGCGAGACCTGCGCCGCCTGAAAGATGTCCGGATTCTGCTCGGCGGAGCAATCGATGATCTCGCCGGTGGGAGTGACCAGCCGCAGCGCGGTCGCCGCGGTGTGCAACGCGCCAAGCCCGGCGCCGGTGCCATGCGTGGCCGTGGCCATCGACCCGGCAAGGGTCTGGGCGTCGATGTCCGGCATGTTGATCAGCGCCTGCCCGGCCTCGTGCAAGGGCTCGCCGAGGCGGCCCAGCTTGGTTCCGGCCCCGACCACGGCCGTCATCGCCTGGTCGTCGGATTCGATCAGCCCGCTGAAATGGCGCAACGAGACGATGGTGTCGTCCGTGGGCACCAGCGGCGTGAACGAATGCCCGGAACCCACCGGTCGCACGGTGCCCTGCGTCGACGTCAGCAGTTCGGCCAGCGCGGTTTCCGTTTCGGGCGCGACACGCTGGCTCGGCAGACTGGACTGGTAACCGGACCAGTTCTGCCAAGGAAGCAGACGCTCGCCATCCGGCCCGGTCCTGGGAGCCGGCGGCTGCGGCATGTTGGCGGCGCCATAGTCATCGCAGCCGGCCAGCGGCGTTACGGCAACCGCCGCGCCGCCGACGAGAAAGTCACGCCTTTTCACGCTCCATCCTCCTGTGGTGGAGTGGCCATGAACTCGATCAGCGCCCGCAGTTCGGACTCGGAGCAGTCGGAACAAAGCCCCATCGGCGGCATGCCCTTGAAACCGGTGATGGTGTGTTCCACCAGCACGTCCAGGCCCTTGTCCAGACGCGGCTTCCACGCCGCCAGGCTGCCCGTCATCGGCGCCCCCGAGTTGCTCGCCGCGTGGCACGCCCGGCAGCTGGACCGGTATTGATCGGCCAGCGCCGGATCCTCCGGTGCCAGCGACAAGGCCTTGGCGACGGAAATCCCCGGCTCGGAGCCACCCTGCCCGCAGGCGGTGAGCACGAGGGCCAAAACACCCAGCAAAAACAAGCGGTTCAAGATCAACCTTCCCTTGCGCGTCGTGAATTGAGAAACGGTGCCCGCAGTACGCCGTAATCATGCCAGCAGAACACGACGTGACCGAATGTGACACGCGAGTAGGGTCAATTTACGACTATCCACCGACCGCGCGTGGACTATGGTGCCAAGGGGCGGAGGCACTGCAGCAGCCATCGACCACCGCGGCATCAGAACCTCGGACCGATCCAACTCACGACATCTCTGGGAGTGTGCATGAAGCACTTTTCGACCCGTGGAGTGGCGGTTCTGGCACTCGTCTTCAGTACTGCCGCCGGTGCTCAGACCGCCGATCAGGAGCGCCCCTCCGAACCCGAATCGATCGAGACGGAACTCGACCTGATTCCGGTACAGCCAATCGACAGCCCCGAGCAACGCAGTGCCGATGAGCCACCACGTCAGCTCGAGGAAATGGTGGTCACCGCTCAGAAAACCGAGCAGACCCTTCAGGAAGTGCCGGTCTCGGTCACCGCCATCGACGGCGGATTCATCCAGGCCAGCGGCTCGGCCGATCTCGCCGACGTCTCGCTGTACGTGCCGAACGTGCGCGTCGATGCCGACGACCTCGGCTCGCCGCAGGTGTTCATCCGCGGTTTCGGCACGAACGCGTTCAACCCCAGTTTCGAGAGTTCGGTCGGCTTCGTGCAGGACGAGATCAACTTCGGCCGCCCGGGCTATTTCACCGAGGCCATGTTCGATGTGGACAGCGTCGAGGTGCTTCGCGGCCCGCAGGGCACGCTGTTCGGCAAGAACACCGTGGCCGGCGTGTTCAACGTCATCACCAAGGGTCCGGTCTCCGGTGCCGGCGTCGACGGCCGCGTGTTCTACGGCGAGCACGGCGAACACCGCGTCGAGGCGGGTGTCGGCGGGATGTTCAACGAATGGGTGGGCGGACGCCTCGCGGTGCTCGACCGCGCGCAGGATGGCGAGCTGTACAACCAGCTCCTGCAACGCGACGAGGAGCACCTGGAACAGCAGGCCGCCCGGCTGAAGTTCCGCGTGCTGCCGACCTACGACATCGACAGCGAAATCACCGCCGTCATCTCGGATACCGAAGCCGCGTTCTGGCCGTTCCAGCTGTTCAACCTGGACGAGGACACACGGACCTATCTCGAAGACTTCGATCCGGACATCGAGGACGACCCGAAGAACTTCATCAACTCCGCCGAAACACCGGGCTGGATCGAGAAGGGTTCACGCACCATCGGCTGGAAGACCGAGTGGGCGCACGGGCCGGTCGGCGCGCTCGACGATCTCAACAGCGTGCTGGTGCTCGGTGGCTCGCGGTTCTACATCGACCAGCTCAATGAGCTGGACATCTCACCGGCGAACATCGGCCGGCTGGACAACCACGAGGATCACGACCAGCTCTCCGCAGAGTTCCGTTTTGACGGTGCCGGCCCCGCACCGTTCGGATGGGGAACGGGCGTCGAGTTCGTCGCCGGTGCGTTCTGGTTCGATTCCAGCTACACCCTGCTGGCGCGGATCCTCGCCGGCGAGGACCTCAGCTCCTACGTGTTCACCGACGACGCATTCCAGCTGATCACCGGAAACGGTGGCGCCAGCAGCCCGCTGACCCTGCTCCGCGGCCTGGGGCCCGCGCTGGTCCCGCTGCTGCAGAACGACTTCTACCAGTTCGACTACACGCAGGACATCAGCTCGGCGGCGCTGTTCGGCCAGATGACCTGGTATCTCACCGAACGCTGGGCGATCACTCCCGGCATCCGCTACAACCGTGAGGAAAAACGCGTCGATTCGGCGGGCACGGCGTTCTGCGAACGAACCGCGCTGTCCGTGATCCCCTGCGTGATGGGGTTGCTGCTGGGCGCGAACGACTACGACCGCGACAACCTGCGCCGGGAGGAATCCGACGTGTCGCCGAAATTCGTCCTCCAGTACTTCAGCGACCACGACGTCAACTACTACGCATCCTGGGCGAAAGGCTTCAAGAGCGGCGGTTTCAACTCGCTGTCCTACACCGGCGATGACCTGGAGTACGAGGCCGAGGAAACCCAGACGGTCGAGGCCGGCATCAAGGGTCGGTTCTTCAACCGCACGCTGCAGGCCAACCTGACGCTTTATCACACCCAGTTCGACAACCTGCAGGTGCTGGCCTTCAACGGCACGTTCTTCGATGTCAGCAACGCGGCCAGCGCCTACTCACGGGGCGTGGAAGCCGATTTCCTGTGGCTGACCCCCTGGGCCCCGCTGGAGTTGATGGGCTCCTTCGGCTGGCTGGACGCCCGCTACAAGGACTACCGCGACGCGCCGGCACCCATCCAGCAAGGCATCGACGCCGAGCAGGATCTCAGCGACCAGCGCATCGCCTTCGCCCCGCGCGCCACGGCAACACTGACGCCGACGCTGACCTTTCCGCTGGGTTCGATGGTGCTGATCAGCGCCGTGGACGTGCTTTACCAGGGCGACCAGTTCGTCGATTCGGATCTGGACCCGAACACCTACGTGCCGGCCTACACCAAGTACGCCGCCCGCATCACGCTGGGTTCGCAGAGTGAACGCTGGTCGATCACGCTGGGCGGCACCAACCTGACCGACGAGCGTGTGCTCAACCAGGTCACCGACACCCCGTTCTTCCCCGGCACCTACCAGTCACAGCTGGCCAGCGGTCGACAGTTGTTCGCGGCGCTGAACCTGCAGTTCTGATCCGGCGCGGGGCATCGGACGCACGCCGATGCCCCGCGCCGCCGCTCAGCCCTGGCGCACCTCGCCGAACGGCCCGGTCACCTCGTAGGTGATGCCGCCGGAGAAACGGCCGCCGCGCTGCGAACTGAAGTACAGGCGCGATCCGTCGGGACTGAACGCGGGACCGGTGATCTCCGAGTCGTCCTGACCCACGATCTGCATGATCGGCACGACGGACCCGTCCAGGCCGATCGCGCTGATCCGCATGTCGCCGCCGTCCTCCGCGACGATCAGGTCCCGCGAAGGACCGAACACCACGCAGTTGTCGACACCGCGCAGCGGCGCGTCGTCCCCGCCGTAGGCGTCGTCGTCGTAAATCGGCTCCAGGGTCTGGTTCACGCAGTGATACGCCCACACCCGATTGCCGGACTTGCAGGTGAAGTAGACGATATCGTCGATGTACCAGATGCCTTCGGCACCGGCGAACACGGTCGCCTCCGGATGGCGGTTGGAGGCCTGCGGCCGGTCGGGCGCGAGCGCATCGACCCACTGCACCGCCACCGGGTCGGCGTCGAACGGAATATCGCGCGAATCGGCGACACCAGGGACCACCATCACCTGGAGCACGCCGTCTTCCAGGGCGGGCCGTTCGGCAGCCGCGGGCCAGTCGGATTCGCTGGGCACGAAGCGGTAGAACGTGGCGTCGCCCGAATCCTCGGTCAGGAACAGCTGACGGCGCAGCGGATCGACCGCGACCGCCTCGTGATCAAAGATGCCGAGCGCCGGACGGGCGCGGGCATCGAGAACCCCGCCAAACGGATCGCACTCGTGCACGCGACCGGTCGGAATTTCCTCGCAGGACAGCCAGGTGCCCCAGGGAGTCGGACCGCCGGCGCAGTTGATGATCGTGCCGGCGAGGATCTGGTAGGCATCGACGACATTGCCATCGGCATCGAAACGCAGCGCGCCGACACCCCCGGGCACCGACTCCGAATTCGATACGTAAACCCAGCCACCGTCGGCGGCGGGAAAGGTCGCACCTCCGTCCGGAAACGTGTGCCAGTTGTATCCCAGCAGCGGGCCCAGAATCGGGTCCAGCAGGTCGCCGACCACCGGGAAGCCGGCCTCGGCAATGATTCGTGCGGAGAACCCGTCGGGCAATCGCACGCCGTTGGCATCCGGTTCGCCCAGCGCTCCGAGCTTGGTCAGGGAAGGCGCCAGCACCGTGCCGCCCGGCCCCGAACCACCTCCCCCGCTGCAGCTCCACAGCAGTGGGCCAGTCACGGCCAGGCCGGACGTGGCCAGGCTGTGACGCAGGAAGTCGCGTCTTGAAAGCCGCATGGGGGCCGATCCACCGGCGCGGTGGGGCAATGGTCTGATCATCAAATCACTCCTGGAAATCGCGTTCGTCTGTCCGGTCGGAGGGATCGCCCCACCCGGCGTATCCGGAGCATGCCGCGCGGAAGACGCCTGTCATCCGCGCAAGCAACGGGCTCCGATTCACAAAAATTGGCGCCGGATCAGATCGACGGGATTCCTTGCCCAAAAATCATTTTTATTCTTTTATTTTCAGATGCTTGATCAGCACCCGACGCCAAGAGACCACGCAGTCTCTCGGAACAAAATGACAGATTGATGACGACATGATCATAAGGATGAACACAATCCCATTCACGATCAAATCAACAGCACTGACTATCTGCTCAAATCCATATTTATCAATTGGTTACAGAGTATATTATTCCCATAGAACTCATATTTAACGCCTCCTTCATCCGCTGGTCGGGCGACATGCCTCTTCCGTCTTGCGAGAGGCAGACCGGGGCCGGCGGGGCGTGTTCTGCTCTCGGCACTGATGCGGGGCAGGGAGTGCCTCGCTCGCATCATCCATGACGATCCACACCAGCGCCTGGCACCGATGGCGCTCAAGGCAATGTGCGGGTCGTCTCACCCGGTTAATTCCGTACCCGCGTTTGGCAGGGAGGCTAACGCCATGCAACGAGTCCTGTATCCGGCCCTGGGCCTGATCGCACTGACCACATCAACCCAGGCCATGGCGAACACCTCCGCCTGGTCCAGCTATGCGGCCGTGCTCGGTCAGTACATCGTGGCCGACGACGACCGTGCGGCCACCGATGTGGACTATGGCGGCGGCATCGGCTTCCTGGTCGGCGCCATGTTCGACCGCGACGGTGGCCTGGGCTTCGAGGTCAACGTCGATCTGGACACCTTCGAGACCGGCAGCACCACGGCAACGGATTTCTATCGCTACGGCCTTGGTGTCGACGCCATCTACTCCTTCGGCGATCGCGAATCGCTGACCCCCTTCGTGCTCGCAGGCATCGGGGGTGGGTTCAACGATGTGCTCCCCGATGACGAGGACGGCCTGACCGCAACCGGTCGCGTCGGCGTTGGCGTGGTCACCGCTCCGCTGTTCCGGGACTTTCCGGTCAAGGTGCGGGCGCAGGCGCTGTACGGCTACGACGATCTGGGCGACGGGTTCTGGGAACCGGAGGTCGGCATCGGCGTGGAAATGCCGCTGTGGACCGCACCACCTCCGCCATTGCCACCGGCCAAACCGGAAGTGCAAGTCGTCGAGGTGCCGACTGGCCTGCTGGACGACGACGATGACGGCGTCATCAACGCCCGGGACCGCTGTCCCGGCACCCCGCCGGGTACACGTGTCAACGGCGATGGCTGCGAGCTGCAGGAAATCCTGGAACTCAAGGGCGTGACGTTCGAGTTCAACAAGACCCGCCTGCGCCCGGACGCGCTGAGCCTGCTCGACTGGGCGGTGAAGCTGCTGCATCGCTATCCGGACATGCAGGTGGAGGTCGCCGGCCATACCGACAGCCTCGGCAGCAATGACTACAACCAGGCGCTGTCGGAAGCCCGAGCCCAGGCGGTCGTCGACTACTTCGTGGAAACCGGAGTGCGCGCTGCGCAGATCCGGGCGAAGGGCTACGGCGAAACCGACCCCATCGCACCCAATGACACGGAGGCGGGCCGCGAACGCAACCGCCGCGTGGAACTGCGGGTTCTGAACTGAGGCGCCCCGACGACTGAAGGATGAAAACCATGTCTCATCGAATTTCCGCCCTCCTGGCACTCACCCTCTGCACCCCCCTGATGATCGGTCTGCCCGGCTGCGAAGCCGATGCCGACACGACCACGGAGGTCATCGACGGCATCGCGCCGGTGGATCCGGACGATGGCAGCGATGATCCCGGCACCGGCAACGACGACACCGGGTTTCCCAACGCCGGTGAAGCCGGCGGCGCGGTCTACGAGGACGACATCCAGATCGTCGGCGGCGACAGCGGGATGAACTTCGCCTGCTCCGACTCGGCCAGCTGGCCGGAAGGCGTGACGGTGGAAACCGCCGCCTACGGTCTGGTCGGTGGGGTTGTCGTCGATCTGGTCGACGTGCTGGAAGGTGACTCGCTGGCCGACCTGCTGACATCGGTCGGCGATCCCACCTATGTCGCCGACAACACCATGCAGACCGCGTCGGTGTTCACGCTGACCCTGTCGTTGCTCGGAAACACCGTGTCCGCGCTCGGTGAACGCGTCAACATGCCCTCGGTGATCGAAGCCGACGGCAGCAACTACGCCGTGTTCGCGATCTCGTTTCCCGAGAGCCTGCTGAGCCTGGCGTTGTTCAACAGCGTTGAAGTCACCACCTACCTGGATGGCGTGCAGCAGGAAGACCCGGTCACGATTTCCGCGGTGAACCTCGACCTGCTCGGCTTTTCACTGGGCACGGAGAAGTACGCGTACATCGGCCGGCGCGTCACCGAGCCCTATGATCAGGTGGAAATCCGCATGAACGCGCCGCTGCTGTCGCTGGATCTGGGCGACGCGCTGTTCGTGCACGAGATGTGCGTCAAGGGCGAACTGATCCCCGCCGAGGGCTGATCGCGTCAGGCGGGCGGCGCGGTGTCGACCACGCAGGGACACTGCGCCGTCTCCAGCCACCACGCCGCAAGCCCGGGACTGGCGTCATGCCAGTCCAGTTCCGGCAGGCGAAAATCCAGATAGGCGAGCGCGGCCGCCGCGGCAATGCCATCCAGGCGACCGAGTTCCAGTGGTTGGCGCGCGTGCTCCGCATCCAGCGTCGCCACGGCCCGCCGGATCTTGCCGTCCCAGCGATCCAGCCAGTGAGGCGATTGTTCCGTCGGCGGGCGCCGATGCTCGAACACGACACTCACCGCCGCGTCCATCAGCCCGTCCGCCAGCGCCTGACGCCGCATCACGGCCCAACGAAGATCGCCCGATGACGGGATCATCACCGGCGCGTCGGCGAGACTGTCCAGATACTCGCAGATCACCCGACTGTCATAGAGCGGGGTGCCGTCATCCAGCAACAGCGCGGGAATCTTCGCCAGCGGATTGACGCGCAGCAGGTCTTCCGGATCGTCCAGCGGGTTGGACAGCCGCAACTCGACCCGGTCGGCGACACCCTTTTCGAGGGCGAACATCCGCACCTTGCGGGCAAACGGTGAGGTCAACGTGCAAAGCAGTTGCATGGACTCGCTCCGGTGGCTCAGGGCAGCGGCAGCGCGCTACCGTCACGCCAGTGCTCCAGGCGCTGGCGCTGCGGGTTCGGATCCTTGATGAGAGTCAGGTCGCCGCCTCGCGGAAAGGCACGGTCGTACAGCCGGGACAGCCAGAAACGCAGGGCGCTGGCACGCAGCTCCGCCTCCCAGATCTCGCGTTCCTGGTCGGTGAATGCACGCCTGGCTGCATAGGCTGCCAGCAGTGCCCGCCAGTGCGAGTGGGCCGGTTTCCAGTCCTCGTCCACACACCAGTCGTTGACGGCGACCGCGACGTCATAGAGAAAGCGGTCGTTGCAGGCGTAATACCAGTCGATCAGTCCGGACAGCCGCTCGCCCGCGAACAGGGCGTTGTCACGAAACAGGTCGGCGTGGATCACACCGGCGGGCAGACCCTCGCGGGGCACTGTCGCCTGAAACGCCAGTTCGTCATCAAGCAATGACCGCTCATCCTGGCTCAGGCGATCACGCAGTGCATCGGCCGTGCGATGCCACCAGTCCACGCCGCGATCCGGCGCCCTGTGACCATCGAAACCCTGCCCCCGGGTGTGCAGCAGCCCCAGCGCGTCACCCACCGCCGCGCACTGGGCGGATGAGGGGTCGGCCACGCCGATACCGGCGATCCGTTCGACCAGTGCCGCGGGCTTGCCCAGCAGCGGCTGGTTCAGCGCGCCGGACCGGCCGGGTTTCGGCGCGGGAGTCGGCACGCCCGCGGCGTTCAGGTGGGCCATCAGCCCCAGGAAGTACGGCAGCTGTTCGTAGTCCAGGCGCTCGAACAGCGTGAGCACGTACTGGCCCTCGGTGGTGTCGACGAAATAGTTGGTGTTTTCCACGCCCTCGCTGATGCCGTGGAAATTGACCAGTTCGCCCACGTCGTAGCCGGTGAGAAACGGTTCCAGGGATCGACGGGTGACGGGCGTAAAAACGGACATCAGCGCTCCAGCCGCTTGAGAAAAACCTGCATTTCGCGTTCGGCCTGCCGATCGCCCCGGCGGCGCGCGACATCAAGGCCGCGGCTCAGCGTTTCGCGGGCCGCGGCGTCATCACCGGCTTTCAACTGGGTGCGTCCGAGCAGTTTCCAGGCCGCAGAGTAATCCGGATCGAGCGCCACCGCGCGGCGCAGATGCGCGCAGGCCGCGTCCGATTCCCCTTCCCTGACCAGCAGATCACCCAGCGTGAACCGCAGCAGCGCGGTGTCCTGACCCGCGGCCAGCGCGGCCTCCAGTCGCTCGCGCAGACTCACCGTCGCCAGAACGCCGGCGTGAAGATCGCCAGCAACGTGAAGATCTCCAGGCGGCCGAAGAACATCGCCAGGATCAGGATCCACTTTTCCGGCGCGCCGAGCGACGCCATGGTGGTCGACACGTCACCAAGCCCCGGGCCCAGATTGTTCAGACAGGCGGCCACCGCCGACCACGCGGTGACCTCGTCCAGCCCAAGCCCCATCAGCGCCAGCATCATCGCGACGAAAATCAGCACGTAGACCGCAAAGAATCCCCACACCGCCTGGATCACCCGGTCGGGCACGCGCTTGGAGCCGACCTTGATCGGCAGCTCCGCGCTCGGGTGCAACAACTGCATCACCTCGCGCCGGCCCTGGCGCACGATCAGGGAGAACCGGATCACCTTCATGCCGCCGGTGGTTCCGCCCGCACAGCCGCCGACGAAGGAGCCGAGCAGCAGCAGCATGGGCAGGAAGCTGGGCCACAGCGTGTACTCGGCCGTGGTGTAGCCGGTGGTGGTGCCTATCGAGACGACCTGGAAAATCGAGGCCATGAACGATTCCGGCAGACGCGCGTAGGTCCCCTCCAGGTAAAGGTAGGCGGTGCCGACCATGGTGACGATCGCGATCGCCAGAAAGAACACCCGGGTCTCAGTGTCTTTCAGATACGCCCGCACCGAGGCCGATCGCCAGGCCATGTAGTGCAGACCGAAATTCAGCGAACCGAGAATCATGAACACCACGGCAACGCCTTCCAGCACAGCGCTGTTGTAGTAGCCCATGCTCTGGTCGTGCGTGGAAAATCCGCCGGTGGCCACAGTCGACACCGCGTGAGAGATCGCGTCGAACCAAGTCATGCCACCCAGCCAGAATGCCACGGCGCAGACGACATTCAGCCCGATGTAGATCAGCCACAGCGTCTTGGCCGTCTCGGTGATGCGGGGCGTGAGCTTGGCATCCTTCATCGGGCCGGGCGTTTCGGCGCGGTAGAGCTGCATGCCCCCGACACCCAGCAGCGGGAGGATCGCGACGGCGAGCACGATGATGCCCATGCCACCCAGGAAGTGGAGCTGCTGGCGATACCAGAGAATTGCGTGCGGCAGCGAATCGATGCCGACCAGAATGGTCGCACCCGTGGTCGTCAGGCCCGATACTGCCTCGAACGCCGCGTCGGTCATCGACAGAAACGGACGCTCGAACAGGTACAGCGGAATCGCCCCGAACAGGCTCAGCACCACCCAGAACAGCACGACAACCAGCATGCCGTCACGAATCTTCAACTCGCGATGCTTGTGCCGCGCCGGAAACCAGACCACGGCGCCGGTGACCAGGGTGATGATGAAGGCGATGACGAAAGCCGCCACGCCGCCATCCTGAAAGTACAGGCCCACCACGGCCGGGGGCAGCATGCTGATGGAAAACAGCATCAGCAACTGGCCGACGATGCGCTGAACTGGAGAGAAGTCGTCCATCAGGAAAGCATGCTTCAGATGAACGTGACGCCCACCTGAAACAGGCGTTCCACCTTGGGGGTCAGCGCCTTGTCGACAATGAACAGGATCACGTGGTCTTCGGGCTCGATCACGGTGTCATGGTGCGCCATCAGCACCTGATCACCGCGCACGATCGCACCAATCGTCGCCCCCTTGGGCAGGTTGATTTCGTCAACCCGACGGCCCACGACCTTGGAGGATTTCGGATCGCCGTGGGCGACGGCCTCGATGGCCTCGGCGGCGCCGCGGCGCAGGTTGTGCACACGCACGACATCGCCACGCCGAACATGGGCCAGCAGGGCCGACACCGTGGACTGCTGCGGCGAGATCGCGATATCCACCGCCCCGCCCTCGACCAGGTCCACGTAGGCCAGCCGGTTGATCAGCGCCATCGCCTTGCGCGCGCCGAGCTGCTTGGCGAGCATCGCCGACAGGATGTTCGCCTCGTCGTCGTTGGTCACGGCACAGAACACGTCGGCCGATTCGATGTGCTCCTCCAGCAGCAGGTTCTCGCTGGCGGCGTCACCGACCAGCACCACGGTGTGGTTGAGCTGCTCGGCCAGGTGGCGCGCCCGCTCGCGTGACCGCTCGATCAGCTTGACCTGGCAATGCCCTTCGAGCGCACGCGCGAGGCGAAGACCGATGTTACCGCCGCCGGCGAGGATCACGCGCTTGACCTCCTTGTCGGTCTTGCGCAGCTCGGAGATCACCTTGGAGATATCGCGCTGGTCGGCGACGAAAAAGATCTCGTCCTCGGCCTCGATGACCGTATCGCCCTCGGGGATGATCGGCTTGCCGCGGCGGTAGATCGCGGCGACGCGCGTCTCCACGCCCGGAATGTGGTGGGCCAGTTCGCGCAGTTCCTGACCGACCAGCGGCCCGCCGTAGTAGGCACGCACGCCGACCAGACGCACCCGTCCCTCGGCGAAATCGACGACCTGCAAGGCGCCCGGATACTTGATCAGCCGCCGGATGTAGTCGGTGACCAGCTGCTCGGGGCTGATGTGCATGTCCACCGGCAGCGCTTCCTGATTGAACAGGTTCTTCTCGCTCAGGTACTCGGCGGCACGAACGCGGGCGATCTTGGTGGGGGTATGGAACAGCGTGTAGGCGATCTGACAGGCGATCATGTTGATCTCGTCAGAATCGGTGACCGCGATGACCATGTCGGCGTCGTCGGCACCGGCCTGGCGCAGGATGTTCGGGTAGGACGCCGATCCGTGCACCGTGCGGATGTCCAGCCGGTCAGCCAGATCCTGCAAGAGCCCGGCGTTGGTGTCGACGACGGTGACGTCGTTGTTCTCGTCGGCGAGATTCTCCGCAAGCGTGGAACCCACCTGCCCGGCGCCGAGAATGATGATCTTCACGCGGTGCCCGGGGATTCAGTCGGGATTCGGGCGCACGCGGGCCGTGAGGTGAAACGCATCACCGCCGCAGAACGCGCCATCAACAGCCCCGGACTCCCATTGGTTGCGCACCTTACGGCTGGCCCGACTGACTGACAAGTCAATTTCGTCCTCCCGGGAAAACGCGGGAACGAGACCGTCCCGTCATTTCTCGAACGCAGTGTAGAAGAACCCATCGTAGTCGCCGCCAGGCTGGATGCGCCGGCCAGGGCCGGCCGGTTGCCCCCAGCCGCCGAACGGTCGTGGCGACGCGTCGGGATGGGTCTTCGACCACGGTCCCACCAGTCCGGCGTTTTCCGCGGTCAGGATGGAACAGGTGGCGTAGACCAGGCGGCCGCCGGGCCGCACCAGCGGCCACAGCGCATCCAGCAGACGGCGCTGGATATCGGCCAGCCGCGGCAGGTCCGCGGGCCGGCGCAGCCAGGGAATGTCGGGATGGCGACGGATCACGCCCGTCCCCGAGCAGGGGGCATCCAGCAGAATGGCGTCGAACGGCTCGCCGTCCCACCAGGCCTCCGGCGCGCCGGCATCCGCGGCGACGAGGCGGGCCCGCAGGCCCAGCCGGTCCAGCGTCTGGCCGACCCGATCCAGGCGATCGGCGTCGACATCCAGCGCGGTCACCTCGACATCGGCCCGCTCCAGCAGATGCGCGGTCTTGCCGCCGGGCGCCGCGCAGGCATCCAGAATCCGCTCGCCGTCGCGGGGAGCGAGCACGTCGGCGGCCCGCTGCGCCGATGCGTCCTGCACCGACAACCAGCCCTCGGCGAACCCCGGCAGGGCGGCGACGTCGACGGCCTGGTCGAGCACCAACGCGTCGGACAAACCCTCCAGGGCGCGAACCGCGTGACCATCGGTGGTCAGCCGATCGGCGGCCGCCTGCCGCGACAGGCGGCGCCGGTTGACCCGCAGCGTCATTGGCCCCGGCACCCGTGATTGCGACATCACCTCCGATGCCTGATCGCCCCAGTCCGCCCGGATCGCGTCAGCCAGCCAGGGTGGCAGCCAAACCCGAGGCAGACCGGCCTCCAGCGCCGACCGCTCCCGCTGATACCGCCGAAGAATCGCGTTGATCAATCCCCGCGCCTTGGGCACGCCCAGCGGGCGGGTTGCGTCCACCGTGGCGGACACGGCCGCATGATCGGCGGTATCCAGTGACCGCAACTGGGTCAGGCCCACCGCAAGCAATGCGGACACCAGTGGTTGAGGTGGCCGCTGGACCATGCGCCGGATCAGCGCATCCAGTGCCCGCCAGTCCCGCAACACGGCACTGGCCAGCACGCGAACGAAGGCCTTGTCACGAGCATCGGGAAACGGGGGACAGGCGGCCAGCGCATCCTCCAGCGACCGGCCGGACAACACGGCCGCGACCGCGCGCGCCGCCTCCGCTCGGGCGTCGGCCTTCAAGATCCGAACTGCTGGCCCAGCAGTGATCGACCGCGCGCCGCCTCGGCCGCCGGCATGCGCCGTTTGCCGGGGAACTGCAATTCGAGGATGCGGAGCAGGCCGGCACCACAGGTCACATCGACACCGGCCTCCGACACCGCGACCACCTCCCCGGGCGTACCACGCGGGAGACTCGCCACATGTGGCTCGGCAGACCAGATGCGCACCGGTTCGCCAGCCAGCGGCGAGAACGCGACGGGCCAGGGGTTATAGGCGCGCACGGCGCGATCCAGCGATTCGGCCGGCAGGGTCCAGTCAAGCTCGGCCTCGGCCTTGTCGAGCTTGCGCGCGTAGGTCGCGCCGTCGTCCGTCTGGGGAATCGGTCGCAGCGTTCCGCGGTCCAGCCCGATCAGACAGGACGCAAGGTGCTCGGCGCCCAGTCGCGCCAGGGCATCATGCACCTGCTGAGCATTCTCGCGCCCTGTCAGCGGCAGCGCCGCGCGCCTGAGCACCGGGCCGGTATCCAGCCCGTCATCCATCTGCATCAGGCTCACGCCGGTCTCGTCGTCACCGGCCAGGATGGAGCGCTGTATCGGCGCCGCGCCACGCCAGCGCGGCAGCAGCGAGGCATGAATGTTCACGCAACCCAGGCGGGGCAGGCTCAGCACCGGCGGCGGAAGAATCAGTCCGTAGGCGACCACGACCATGACGTCGGCCTCAACGGCCGCCAGTGCCTGCTGCGTTTCATCGTCGCGCAGCGTTTTCGGCTGGCGCACCGGAAGATCCAGGGATTCGGCCAGCACCTTCACCGGACTGGGCCGAGGCATGCGACCACGCCCGGCGGGACGGTCCGGCTGTGTGTAGACGCGGCAGACCTCGAAACCGGCATCGACCAGCGCCTGTAGCGGCGGCACCGCGAAATCCGGCGTACCGGCGTAGACCACTTTCATGAGGGGGGGGTACCGGGAGGAGCGAGGGGATCAGGCCTCGGCCTGACGCTGCTGCTTTTCGAGCTTGCGGCGGATGCGGTTGCGTTTCAGCTGCGACAGGTAGTCGATGTAGAGCTTGCCGTCGAGATGGTCGATCTCGTGCTGGATGCATTGCGCCAGCAACCCCTCGCCGGTGAGTTCATAGGTTTCACCGTGGCGATCCTGCGCGCGGACCGTCGTGCGGCCGTGACGCTCGACCCGGTCATAGTGACCCGGCACCGACAGACAGCCTTCCTCGACGATCTCGGGTTCCTCCCGGGCGATGATCTCGGGATTGATCATCACGATCGGGGAATCCTTTTGCTCCGAGCAATCCATGACGGCCAGGCGCAAAGCGATACCGACCTGGGTCGCGGCCAGACCGACGCCGGGCGCGTCGTACATGGTCTCGAACATGTCGTCGATCAGCGTTTGCAGATCGTCATCGAATTGTTCAACCGGTTTTCCGGCGTTGCGGAGGCGAGGATCGGGATGGTGGAGAATTTTCAGGATTGCCATGCTAAATTGCTCGCAACAACTTGATGTGGCTGGTGAAGTCTAGCGCTGACTCCTGTAGCCACTCGTCCTGTCAGCCGCGATGTTGGGAGTGGGGACGCGAATGACGAAGTATAAACCGTTGCTGTCTTCAATTGCCGGCGCCTGCCTGCTGCTCGGCTGTGCCAGCGATCCGGCGCCAGCGCCCATGCCCGTCGCCGAGACCCCGCCTCCCCCGGTGGAACCGACCGCTCCGCCCCCGGTGGTCGAGGTCGCCGACAACGCCCCGCTGAAGTACATCGTCAAGAAAGGCGACACGCTGTGGGACATCGCCAGCTACTTCCTGCGCGACCCCTGGCTGTGGCCCGAGGTCTGGTACGTCAATCCGCAGGTGAACAACCCGCACCTGATCTTCCCCGGGGACGAGTTGCTGCTGGTCTGGGTGGACGGCAAACCGCAGATTCGTCGCGGCGGCCTGGGCGTGGAACGCCTGTCGCCACGCGTGCGCAACCTGCCACTGGATGCCGCCATTCCGACGATCCCGATCGACGCGATCCGCAACTTCCTGCGCGGCCCGCGGCTGATCGAGGCCGAGATGCTGAAGAATGCCCCGTACATTCTCGAGTTCGCGGGTGAGCATCTCATCGGTGCCGAGGGCATGTCGGTCTATGTCATGCGCTTGCCGGAAAATGACATCACCGACTATCAGATCGTGCGCCGCGGCGAGACCTACCGCGATCCCGACGACAACAAGGTGCTGGGCGTCGAGGCAATCCCGATCGGCGATGTCGAAGTGCTGGACTACGGCACGCCGGCCATCGCCCGTGTGCTCGACTCGCAGCGCGAGATCCTCATCGGCGACCACATGCTGCCGTCGGAAGCCGAGGTGTTCAGCGCCAACTTTTTCCCGCACGCGCCGACCGTGGACATCGAAGGTCGCATCGTCAGCGTCTATGAAGGTGTGTCGCAGATCGGGCAGTACGCCATCGTCGCCCTGAACCGCGGCCGGACCGACGGTCTGAACCCGGGCCATGTGCTGAGCATTTATCAGGCCGGCCGCAAGGTGTCCGACCCGTACAAGAGCGGCTACGGAAAGATTCAGTTGCCCGATCAGCACGCGGGCACGCTGCTGGTGTTCAAGACCTACGATCAGTTCTCCTACGGCCTCGTCATGGAGGCGTTCCGGCCCGCGCACGTGCTGGACAAGGTCAGGAACCCGCAAGGCGGACGTTAGCGCTGTCTGGTTCACGCCCCGGATGAGCGATCGATACGGCAGGAGTGCGGAAAGCCCGGCTGCGTCGGCCGGACGCCCGGCGGCATGAACCCACCGAAGCTGCCCTGATGCCTGACCGCCGACGCCCCTGGCTGCACCTGCTGCGCACGCCGGGTCTCGGTCCGGTTCGAATCCAGCGCCTGCTTGACGCCTTCGGTCACCCCGACCGGGCGCTGTCGGCCTCACCCCGCGAGCGTGAGCGCGCCGGAATCCCCGCGTCGGTAGCCGCCGCACTGGACGCGGTGCCGGCCGAGGTCGACGACGACCTGCGCTGGCTGGACGCAAGCCCCGACCGCCACCTGATCACGCGTGATGACACCGCGTACCCCGAGGTGCTGCTGCAAATCCCCACGCCGCCACCCGCGCTGTTCGTGACGGGCGATCCTGAGGTGCTGAAGCTGCCGCAGCTCGCCATCGTCGGCAGCCGCAACCCGACGCCCCAGGGCAAGGAAAACGCGCAGGCCTTCGCCCGGTCGCTGGCCTCGCGCGGGCTCACGATCACCAGCGGCCTGGCCCTGGGCATCGACGGCGAGGCGCATCGCGGTGCGCTGGACGCCGGCGGCCTGACCATCGCCGTCTGCGGCACCGGGCTGGACCGGGTCTATCCCGCCGCGCATCACGACCTCGCCCACCAGATCGCCGCCGAAGGGGCGCTGGTGTCGGAATGGCCGCCAGGTACGCCGCCCAAGGCCGAGCACTTCCCTCGCCGCAACCGCATCATCAGCGGTCTGGCTCTGGGCGTGCTGGTCGTCGAGGCGGCGACCGAATCCGGTTCCCTGATCACCGCGCGTGATGCCATGGAGCAGAATCGGGACGTGTTCGCCATCCCCGGCTCCATCCACAACGTGCTCGCGCGTGGCTGCCACCGGCTGATCCGCGACGGCGCCACGCTGGTGGAAACCGCCGAAGACATCCTCGAACCGCTGGCCGGGCGGATCAACTGGGTGCCCGGCGCGAAAGACACCTCGGCGGAGCCACCGCCGCCATCGCAGGACAACCGCTACGACGCCGACTACCGGCGACTGCTGGAGGCCATGGGCGACTCTCCAGTGTCGCTGAACCAGCTCGTGGACAGGACCGGATTGACCGTCGAGGCGGTTTCTTCCATGCTGCTGGTCCTAGAGTTGGACGGTGCGATCGCCCCCGGCTCTAGCGGACTTTTCATGCGATTGTCATCTGCACACTGAATCGTGAAGAACCGCGCTGTGAAGCACACGGCTTGGGTGGGTGATGCCGTTGTTTCACATCAACCGAAACCGGTACCACGCCTGCGCAGACAGGCCCAACTCAAGGGCAAACGACATGAAGGAAAACGTGCTCGACGTCCTCCTTTACCTCTTTGAGAACTACCTGGAAGAAGAAATCGAAGCCCGTTACGACGGCAGCCCACTCCGGGAAGAACTGGAAGCCGCCGGCTTCCCCGACGAGGCGATCAGCCACGCCTTCGACTGGCTGGAAGGCCTGGAGTCGCGCAAGCGCTCCAGCGACACCGTCACCAGCACCACCGCATCCAGGGTCTACGCCGCCGAGGAAATCGCGCGTCTGTCCACCGGCTGCCGCGGGTTGCTGATGCATCTGGAAAACCTCGGCATCCTCCACCCCGACGGCCGCGAACTCGTCATCGAGCGCCTGATGGCGCTGGACGATGATGCAGTCGAGGAAGAGCACGTGAAGTGGGTGGTGCTGATGGTGCTGTTCAACCAGCCCGAGCACGAGGAAGCCTACGCACGGATGGAAGACCTGGTGTTTCAGGGCTACGCCGAAGCGCTGCACTGATACCAACCGGCCTCCGGCGCCCGCTCGCGGCACCGGAGGCCGCACCCGATCACCGGACGGGCATCGCCCGCGACCATCGGGATCGCCTAGCGCTTGCGGGCCCGTTTCGCCTCACCCACCCCGCGGGGACGGGCGCCTCCGCGACGGCCATTCACGCCGGCCGCGACTTGCAAGTCTGCCGAGCCGCGGCCATGCTCGCGCCCCCGACTCCCCATTCAACTAACGAGTTTCCGCCCGCCATGGCGCAGAACCTGGTCATCGTCGAATCGCCTGCCAAGGCCAAGACCATCGAGAAGTATCTCGGCAAGGACTACCGCGTCCTCGCTTCCTACGGCCACGTGCGCGACCTGGTCCCGAAGGAGGGCGCGGTCGATCCCGGCGCGGATTTCGCCATGCGCTACCAGGTGATCGACCGCAACGAAAAGCACGTCAAGACCATCGTCGACGCGCTGAAGAAATCCGATGCGCTGCTGCTCGCCACCGACCCCGACCGCGAGGGAGAGGCGATCGCCTGGCATCTGCTGGAGATTCTCAAGGAGCGCAAGCTGCTGGACGACAAGCGCGTGCAGCGTGTCGTCTTCCACGAAATCACCGAGCGCGCGATCCAGGAAGCCCTCAATCAGCCTCGGGATGTGTCCGATGATCTGGTCGACGCCCAGCAGGCCCGGCGGGCACTGGACTACCTGGTCGGCTTCAACCTCTCGCCGCTGCTGTGGCGCAAGGTCCAGCGTGGCCTGTCCGCCGGCCGCGTGCAGAGTCCGGCCCTGCGCCTGATCGTCGAGCGCGAGGACGAGATCGACAAGTTCGTGCCGCAGGAATACTGGTCGATGGACGCCCAGGTTCAGAAGGATGGGCAGGACTTCACCGCCAAGCTGTGGACCTTCGGCGGCGACAAGGTGGAGCAGTTCACCTTCACCGACGAGGCCGGCGCGACCAGCGCCCGCGAGACGCTGCTGGCGGCCGCCGGTGGCTCGCTGACCGCCGAGACGGTCGAGAAGAAACAGCGCCGCCGCAACCCGGCGCCGCCGTTCACCACCTCGACGCTGCAGCAGGAGGCCTCGCGCAAGCTGGGCTTCACGACCACGCGCACGATGCGCACCGCGCAGCAGCTATACGAGGGCATCGAGATCGACGGATCGTCCATCGGTCTCATCACCTACATGCGTACCGACTCGGTCACGCTGGCCAACGACGCCCTGCACGAGATGCGTGCGGTGATCGCCGAGCGCTACGGCGACAAGGCGCTGCCCGACAAGCCGCGTCAGTTCAAGGCGAAGTCCAAGAATGCGCAGGAGGCTCACGAAGCCGTGCGCCCGACGTCGGCGGCCCGGCATCCGTCGGACATGAAGAAATACCTCAGCAGCGACCAGAGCAAGCTCTACGAGCTGATCTGGAAGCGCGCGATGGCCAGCCAGATGCAGCCGGCGCTTTATGACACCGTGTCGCTGACGCTGACCGCCGGCGACGGCCACAGCTTCCGCGCCACCGGCTCCACACTGGTCGAGCCGGGCTTCATCGCCGTGTACCAGGAAGGCCGCGACGACACCAAGGCGGACGACGACGACAAGACGCTGCCTCCGGTCGAACAGGGCGATGTGCTGGAACTGCGCGACATCGCCGCCGACCAGCATTTCACCGAGCCGCCGCCACGCTACACCGAGGCCAGCCTGGTGAAGACGCTGGAGGAATACGACATCGGCCGGCCGTCCACCTACGCCAGCATCATCTCGACGTTGCTGTCGCGCGAATACGTGGAGCTGGAGTCCAAGCGCTTCTACCCCACCGACATCGGCCGCATCGTCACCAAGTTCCTGACCGAGCATTTCACCCAGTACGTGGATTACGACTTCACCGCGCGACTGGAGGACGAGCTCGACGCCGTCTCGCGCGGCGAGAAGGACTGGAAACCGCTGCTGGAAAGCTTCTGGGAGCCCTTCCACGAAACCGTGGAATCCAAGCAGGACATCTCCCGCGCCGAGGTCGCCCAGGCCCGCGAGCTGGGCACCGACCCCAAGTCGGGCAAGCCCGTCATCGTGCGCATCGGCCGCTATGGACCGTTCGCGCAGATCGGCTCCAAGGACGACGAGGACAAGCCCAAGTTCGCCAGCCTGCGCCCCGGCCAGCGGCTGGACAAGATCACGCTGGACGAGGCGCTGGCGCTGTTCCAGTTGCCGCGCGACATGGGCGAGACACCGGCGGGCGAGGAAATGCAGGTCAACGTCGGTCGCTTCGGCCCCTACGTCCGCTACGGCAAGAAGTTCGCGTCGCTGGGCAAGGAGGATGATCCCTACACGGTGACCCGCGAGCGCTGCCTGGAGCTGGTCGCGGCGAAGAAGAAGCTGGACGCCGAACGCGAGATCCACGTCTGGGAAGACGAGGGCATCAAGGTGCTCAACGGTCGCTACGGGCCGTACATCACCGACGGTAAGAAGAACGCGAAGATTCCCAAGGACACGGACCCCAAGTCCCTGACCCTGGAACAGTGTCAGGAACTCATCGCGGCGGCGCCCGAACGCAAGAAGCGTGGCGGTCGCCGCGGCGCGGCGAAGCCCAAGAAGACCGGGTGACCACGGGGTTCCGGCTGCGCGACGCGGCCCGCGTGCTCCGTGGCGGCGGGCTGGTGCTGTACCCCACCGAAGGCGTCTGGGGCCTGGGTTGCGACCCGATCCGCCCGGACGCCGTGTTCGCATTGCTGGCGCTCAAGGCGCGCCCGGCCAGCAAGGGCCTGATCCTGATCGCCGACCGCGTCGAACGCCTCGCGCCCTATGTGCGTGATCTGGCCGATATCCCGCCGCCCGACGACAGCCCGACCACCTGGATCGTGCCGGCCAGCGCCGGCTGCCCCTGGTGGCTCACGGGCGGGCGACCAAGCCTGGCCGTGCGGATCACCACGCACCCGATCGCGGCATCGCTTAGCGCCGCCTTCGGCGCGGCGCTGGTGTCGACCAGCGCCAATCCCGGTGGCCGGGCGGCGCCCAGACGAGCCACGCAGGTCGACCGGCAAATTCGCGCTGGCGTGGACATCGCATTGGGCGGGCGTACCGGATCGCTGCGCGGCGCCACGCCGATCCGTGTCGCCGGCTCCGGCGAGCTGACGCGGCGAGGACCGACCCATGCCTGAAAATCCGCCCGTGAATTCGACCGCGGTGGAAGCCTTTCTCCGCCAGCTGCAGGCCGACATCTGCTCGGCGCTGGAGACGCTGGAACCCACGGCCCGGTTCGGCAACGATCTCTGGGAACGCGCGGAAGGCGGCGGCGGCAACACCCGGGTACTGGAGGGCGGCGACGCGCTGGAGCGTGCCGGCGTCGCGCTGTCGGTAATTCGCGGCAAGCGTCTGCCCCCGGCCGCCAGCGCGCGCAATCCCGATCTGGCCGGCCGCGGCTTCCGCGCCATGGGCGTGTCGGTGGTCGTGCACCCCCGCAACCCTTACGCGCCTACCTCGCACATGAACGTGCGCTTCCTGATCGCCGAATCGCCGGACGCCGACCCGATCTGGTGGTTCGGCGGCGGCTTCGACCTGACCCCGATCTACGGTTTCGACGAGGATTGCCAGCACTGGCACGCGACCGCCAAGGCGCTTTGCGAACCCTTCGGCGATACCGTCTACGCACAGTACAAGGCAGCCTGCGACGACTATTTCTACCTGCCGCATCGCGCCGAACCGCGTGGCATCGGCGGCTTGTTCTTCGACGACCTCAACGACTGGGGCTTCGAGAACTGCTTCGCGTTCCAGCAAGCCGTTGGGCGCGGCTACATCGATGCGCTGATGCCGATTCTGGAGCGCCGCCACGGCACCGCCTACGGCCAGCGCGAGCGGGACTTCCAGCTCTACCGGCGTGGCCGCTACGTCGAGTTCAACCTAGTGCACGACCGCGGCACCCTGTTCGGACTGCAATCGGGCGGCCGCACCGAGTCGATTCTGATGTCGATGCCACCGGTGACGGGCTGGCGCTACCGTTACACGCCAGAGCCCGGCTCACCCGAGGCGGCCCTGACGGAGCACTTTCTCGTCCCCAGGTCCTGGATTTAGCCACCATTCGACGTTGGTCGTGTTGCACTGCGGCAGCGGTGCACACAGACTCCCGTCCATGACTCTCACCGAACTCAAGTATCTGGTCGCGCTGGACAGCGAACGCCACTTTGGCCGCGCCGCGGACCGTTCCTTCGTGAGCCAGCCCACGCTGTCGGTGGCGTTGCGCAAGCTGGAGGACGAACTGGGCGTGACGCTGTTCGAGCGCCATCGTGGCGAGGCGAGGCCGACCCCGATCGGGGAGCGCATCATCGCCCAGGCCCGGGTGGTGCTATCCGAGGCCGCCCAGATCGAGCAGCTGGCACGGGCGGGCCAGAACGAGCTTGCCGGGCCTCTGCGCCTGGGCGCGATCTACACGGTTGGCCCGTATCTGCTCCCGTATCTGGTACCGGCCCTGCGCAAGGCGGCGCCCACCATGCCGCTGATCATCGAGGAAAACTTCACGGTCAACCTCATCGAGCAGCTCAAGGCCAACGAGCTGGACGCGATCCTGATCGCGCTGCCCATCGATCAGGCCGGCCTGCAGACCTGGTCGGTCTACGACGAAACCTTCTCCGTCGTGTTGCCATCGGATCATCCCTGGGCAAAGCACGAGACGATTCCGTCGGAGGAACTCGCCGGCGAGCATCTGCTGCTGCTCGGCCCCGGCCACTGTTTCCGAGATCAGGTCGTGGATGCCTGCCCCAACTGCGTCGATCAGGTGCAGGGCCAGCCCAGCCCGCTGACCGGCTCCAGCCTGGAAACCATCCGCCACATGGTCGCCAGCGGCCTCGGCATCACGGTGCTGCCGCAAAGCTCCATCGTCAACCGGCCCGACGAGACGACCATGCTGATCACGCGGCCATTCGAATCACCAGCACCACAGCGACGCATCGCCATCGCGTGGCGCAAGAACTTTCCGCGCCGTCAGGCCATTGTCGCGTTGCACGAGGCGATTCTCGCCAGCGGCATGGCCGGCGTGACCTGGGTGGAGGAACCCGCGCCGTGGGAGGTCAACTCGGCCGCCTGATCACCGAAGCCCGGGGCTGTCGGTTGTGCGAGGCACAGCTGCCCCTGGGCGCGCGTCCGGTGTTCCTGGCGAGACCGGACGCACGTGTCGTGCTGGTCGGTCAGGCGCCGGGCGCGCGCGTACACGCGTCCGGCGTGCCCTGGGACGACCCCTCCGGCGACACGCTGCGCGACTGGCTGGGCATGAGCCGAGACCGGTTCTACAACGACCCGGGGCTGGCCATCCTGCCGACCGGATTCTGCTACCCCGGAAAGGGCCCGTCAGGCGATGCCGCGCCCCGTCCGGAATGCGCGCCAACCTGGCATCCGCGCTTCTTGCAGGCGATGCCGAAGGTCAGCCTGATCGTCACCCTCGGTCGCTACGCGCAGGATCGGTATGTTCACGCCCCGTCCGCCACGCTGAGTGACACGGTTCGGCGCTGGCCCGAACACCTCGATCAGGGCGTGTTTCCGCTCCCGCACCCAAGCCCGCGCAATCGCATCTGGATACGTCGGCGTCCCTGGTTCGAGGCCGAAGTGCTCCCGGCGCTCCGCGGACGGATCCAGGCGCTGCTTGGCGGCGCGAATAGATCAGTGCTTCCCTAACCGTCCAGGGGAAATTCTCCGCCAACCGCCAGACTGGTCTGAGGCTGCGGGAGTATGGGGGCGGCGATTCGGTTCTCGTCGCGGATACGCTGCAACGCCGCATTGCCCTGCCGGGCGATCTGGTGCCCCACCGGCTGTTCATCAAAGTTCAATACCAGCCAGTGGCGGGCGGCATCCGACCCGGCCAGCCCGGCGAAGAATGGACCCTCGGCGGCGGCCGGTCCTGCAACCAGGCCCAGCGCCAGCGCGGCGGCCAGTGAACGGCGGGGCATGCGGTCTCTGCGATTGCTCATGGTCTCCTCTCCCTGAGGCTTGGTCGGCTCATGTGCCTGTCCCCAGCAAGACGCGGCAGCGCCCGGAAGCGTCGCAGGCTGCATTCAGAGTGTCGTGGCCTTGGCGTTCGGATCGAGCTTGTCCAGGGTCCGCAACTCGAAGTCCGAGGCATCATGACGTTCGAACAGCTGCTCCGAGGGCTCGCCCCAGACACGGTTGACCATGCGCCCCCGCCGGGCCGCGGGTCGCTCGGCGATCGCATCCGCCCAGCGCTGCACGTGACCGTAGGTCTGCACCTGAAGAAACTCGCCGGCCTCGTAGAGCAGCCCCTTGGCCAGCGCGCCATACCAGGGCCAGGTGGCCATGTCGGCGATGCTGTACTCGTCACCGGCAAGATAGGCATGTTCGGCGAGATGGCGGTCGAGCACGTCGAGCTGTCGCTTCACCTCCATCGCGAAGCGGTTGATCGCGTACTCGATCTTGAACGGCGCGTAGGCGTAGAAATGCCCGAAGCCTCCGCCAAGAAACGGCGCGCTGCCCATCTGCCAGAACAGCCAGTTCATCGCCTCGGTGCGGGCGCGCGGGTCCTGCGGCAGAAACGCATCGAAGCGGTTGGCGAGATGGAGCAGGATCGACCCGGACTCGAAGATGCGCAGCGGGGTTGCGCCGCTACGATCCACCATCACCGGAATCTTCGAGTTCGGGTTGATCTCCACGTAGCCGCTGGAGAACTGATCACCCTCGGTGATGTTGATCAGCCAGGCATCGTATTCGGCGTCGGCATGACCCAGCTCCAGCAGTTCCTCCAGCATGACGGTGACCTTCACCCCATTCGGCGTGGCCACGGAGTAAAGCTGCAGCGGATGCTTGCCGACCGGCAGGGTCTTCTCATGCGTCGGACCGGCGATCGGTCGGTTGATCTTGGCGAACCGCCCGCCGTTTTCGGCGTCCCAGGTCCAGACCTTCGGTGGGACGTACTCCTCTTGCTGCGACATGCCATCACTCCTTGAACTGCGTAGGTCAGCACGACCATGAACCAGACCGGAACGGACTGCATCCCATCCCGTATCGACGACGGATCTCTTCAGGCGCGGGCGTAGCACTCGGCGCCGGCCACCCATCGCCGTGACAACACCTCACGGACCGTATCGGTCCGGTCGCCCAGACCGGCGGCCAGTGCCTCGGCCGCATCCAGCAGGTCCGCGTCGCGCACCATGTCGGCGATGCGCAGTCCGATCTCGCCGGTCTGGCGTGTGCCCATCACTTCGCCGGGCCCGCGCAGCTCCAGATCACGCTCGGCGATGCGGAAGCCGTCGGTGGTCTCGCGCATGACCGCCAGACGCGCCTTTGCCAGCTCGGACAGCGGCCCCTGGTACATCAGCACACAATGGCTCAACTCGCTGCCGCGCCCGACCCGGCCGCGCAGCTGATGCAGCTGCGCCAGGCCCAGGCGCTCGGCATTCTCGATCACCATCAGCGAGGCGTTGGGCACGTCCACGCCGACCTCGATCACGGTGGTGGCGACCAGCAGATCGATCTTCCCGGCCTTGAAGTCCGCCATCACCGCCTGCTTGTCGACCGGTTTCATGCGGCCATGAACGAGGCCGACGCGCAGCTCGGGACAGTCGCTCCGCAGGCGCTCGGCCGCAGCCTCCGCCGCCTCGGCATCGAGCTGGTCGGAGGTCTCGACCAGCGTGCAGACCCAGTAGGCCTGCCGCCCCCTTTTGCAGGCGGCGCCGACGCGCTCGATCACCTCGTCGCGACGCTGCTGATCCACGGCGATGGTCGTTACCGGGGTGCGACCCGGCGGGAGTTCGTCCAGCACCGAGGTATCCAGGTCGGCATAGGCGCGCATCGCCAGCGTTCGCGGGATGGGCGTCGCCGTCATCACCAGCTGATGCGGATAGAGATCGGCACCCTTGTCCAGCAGGGCCAGGCGCTGATGCACGCCGAACCGGTGCTGCTCGTCGACCACGACCAGCGCGAGCTTCGGCAACTGCACCGAGCGCTGGAACAGCGCATGCGTGCCGACCGCCAGCAGCGGATCGCCGGACTCCAGCCGCGCCTCGATCGCGCGACGTTCCTGAGCCTTGCGCGCACCGGACAACAGCAACACCTCGATGCCCAGTGGTTCCAGCCAGCCGGCGAGCGTGCCGGCATGCTGCTCCGCCAGCAGCTCGGTGGGCGCCATCAGCGCAGCCTGACGGCCGGCGCGCACGGCGGCCAGCAACGCCGCGGCGGCAATCACGGTCTTGCCGGCGCCCACATCGCCCTGAACCAGCCGCATCATCGGCGTGTTCTGTTCCAGGTCCCGCGCGATCTCTCCAACCACACGCCGCTGCGCGCCGGTCAGCGAAAAGCCGAGCTGGGCAAGCAGGGGCTTCATCGTCATCGCGTCGAGGGTCAGCGGCGTCGCGCGCAACTGCTCACGGGCCCGACGTTTCAGATCACTGAGGCTGAGCCGATGCGCCAGCAATTCTTCCAGTGCCAGCCGGCGCTGGGCCGGGTGGTAGCCCGAGGCCAGCAGGGTCACGTCGCTGCCCACCGGCGGGCGGTGCAGCGTCGTGATCGCCGCATGCAGATCCGGATAGGCGCCGGCGTCGAGGCCGGCATCCGCCAGCGGATCGTCGATCTGCTCCAGCACCTGATCCAGCGCGCGCCCGATCATCCCGCGCAGCCGGCCCTGGGTGATGCCCTGCGTCAGCGGATAAAGCGGTGTCAGCGTGTCCTCGGTGGCCGTCGCGTCGTCCGGGCCGGACACCAGCTTGTACTCGGGGTGGGCCATCTCCAGGCCCACTGGGCCAGCTCTGGCATCGCCGTAGATGCGCACCCACTGACCGGGCACGAACTGCCGCTGCTGCGCCTTCGAGAAATGAAACAGGCGCATGCCCAGCCGTCCGCTGCCATCCGTCAGCGACACCAACAGCGAACGGCGGCGACCGAACTTGAGATCCGCGCGCTCGACGCGGGCGACCAGTTGCGCCCGAATGCCGGGCGCGAGATCGCCAATGGTCCATAGCCGGGTCCGGTCCTCGTAGCGATTCGGCAGGTGGAACAGCAGATCGGACGCGACCTGCAGCCCGAGCTGCTGCAAGCGCGTCGCCATCGCTTCGCCAACGCCCGGAAACGCCGTCAGCGGCGAGTCGGGTGTCAGCGGCGTGGTACGCGCGGCTCCGATGCGCCCCCGCGAGGTCATGCCTGGCCGCGGCGCTCAGTCCTCAAGCGCGAGGATCGCGTCGGCCTCGACCTGTGCCCCCTTGGGCAGCGCGGACACCTCGACGGCGGCCCGCGCCGGATAGGGTTCGTCGAAGAACTCGGCCATCACCGTGTTCACGGTGGCGAACTGGCTCAGATCGGTCAGGAAGATCGTCAGCTTGACCGCCGACTGCAGGCTGCCACCCGCCGCGCTGGCGACCGCCTGAAGATTGCTGAAAACCTGCCGCGCCTGGGCCTCGAAATCTTCGCTGATCATCGCGCCAGTGGCCGGATCCAGCGGGATCTGACCGGAGATGTAGACCGTGGCGCCGACCTGGACCGCCTGGGAGTAGGTGCCGATGGCCGCCGGCGCCTGATCCGTGCTGATGATGCGTCGCATGACTGCTTCCTTGAGTGGTGTGAGGTGACGCGCGCCGCGTCAGCTGCGCTGCACGCGCTCGACGATATCCAGCCGCCGCAGCCCCCGCATCACCTGGGCGAGGTGAATGCGGTCGCGCACGGTGATGTTGATCCGCATGTCGGCCATCCCGCTGGAGCGATCGGCCATGTTGACGTTCTCGATGCTGGAGCCGGCATCGGCGATCTCGGTGGCCACGGTGGCGAGAAAGCCACGCTGGTTCGGGCCCTGGATGCGCAGCTCCACGTTGAAGTCGCCCTGCACATCCGGCGACCAGGACAGCGAGACCCAGTCGTGGGGGCCGCCCTTGCGATTCTGGATGCCGGACTTGCAGTCCACGCGATGGATGACGATGCCGCGCCCCATGGACACGTGGCCGCGGATCGGGTCGCCGGGAATCGGATGACAGCAGCGCCCGTACTCGACGATCAATCCCTCGGTGCCCTGGATCGCTAGCGGCGCGACCATCTCGATGGCGCTGCTCTGACCCGCCGGCTCCAGGAACAGGCGGGCGACCAGCGGCGCCAGGCGCCGGCCAAGGCCGATGCTGGCGTACAAATCCTCCATGTCGTCCAGCTCCAGCTTCTGGAGCACGAGATCGGCTCCCTCGCCCTTGAGCACCCGGCCGGCCAGGCCCAGCTCGTCCAGCGACCGCTCCAGCAACCGGCGGCCCAGACGAATCGCCTCGTCGTCGCGCAGGTTCTTCAGATAGCTGCGGATCGACGTTCTCGCCTTGGCGGTCTTGACGAAGTTCAGCCAGGCCGCGTTGGGCCGGGCATGCTTGGCGCCGATGATCTCCACCGTGTCGCCGTTGCGCAGCTGCACCGAGAGTGGAGCCAGATGGTGGTTCACCCGGGTCGCCACGCAATGATTGCCGAGTTCCGTGTGCACGGAATAGGCGAAATCCACCGGCGTCGCACCCCGCGGCAGGCGACGGATCTGGCCCTTGGGCGTGAACACGTAGACCTCGTCGGGGAACAGGTCGATCTTGACGTTCTCCAGGAACTCCAGCGAGTTGCCCGGCGCGTGATCCATCTCCAGCAAACCGGTGAGCCACTCGCGCGCCCGCACCTGCGGCGCCTTGGCACCGCCGCCGCCCAGCTTGTACTGCCAATGCGCGGCAATGCCCGACTCGGAGATGTGATGCATGTCCCGCGTGCGGATCTGCACCTCGATCTTGATGCCGCCCGGCCCGACCAGCGTCGTGTGCAACGACTGGTAGCCATTGACCTTGGGCGTGGCGATGAAGTCGTTGAACAGCTCGCCGATCGGCTTGTACACGTGGTGGACGACACCCAGCGCCCGGTAGCAGTCATCGATGCGCTTGACGATGAGGCGGAAGCCGTAGAGGTCCATCACGTCGAGAAAGCGCAGATGCTTGCGGCGCATCTTCAGGTAGATGCTGTACAGATTCTTCTGCCGGCCGACCACGGAGGCGCCAATGCCCTCGTCGCGCAGCGCCTTGGACAGCGTCTGTTCCACTTCCCGGATCAGGTTGCGGCGATTGCCGGACACCTCGGCCACCGCGCGGGCCAGCACGTCGTAGCGCTTGGGGTAGAGGTTGGCGAAGCCGAGGTCCTCCAGCTCCACGCGCATGGTGTGAATGCCCAGACGCTGGGCGATCGGCGCGTAGATATCCAGCGTTTCGCGGGCGATCTTGCGCCGCTTGGGATGCGGCATCGACCCCAGTGTGCGCATGTTGTGCAGGCGGTCGGCCAGCTTGACCAGGATCACGCGGATGTCCTGCGTCATCGCCAGCAGCAGCTTGCGGAAGCTTTCGGCCTGCACCTCGGCCTTGGTCTGGAACTGCGCCCGGTCCAGCTTGGAGACGCCGTCGACCAGCGCGGCGACATCGCGACCGAAGTGATCGGACACCTCGGCCAGCGTGACGTCGGTGTCCTCCACCACGTCGTGGAGAATCGCCGCCATCAGCGTCGTGTGATCCAGGTGCATCTCCGCCAGAATCTTGGCGACGGCGAGCGGATGGTAGATGTAGGCCTCGCCGGACTTGCGGAACTGACCTTCATGGCGCTCCGCGCCAAACTCGTAGGCGTGACGCACTTCATCCACCTGCTCCTGCGGCAGGTAGGTCTCCAGCACCTCGCACAACGCGTCGATCCCGAACTCGCGGGAGATCCGCTGATTGCGGATGGCATTGTTGAGGCGGGTGAGCATGCAAGCACTATATAAGACCGACGAGCGGTTGGCGCTGGCCGGCGGACACAAAAACGCCCGCGCGAGGCGGGCGTTTCGTTGAATGCGGTGATCAGGCCGTCAGATCAGGACTCCGGCCCCGGATCCAGATTGGCCAGTTCCATCTTCACGCGCGGGATCAGCGGGAGATCCTCTTCGCGCAACACGTCCTCGCCGACATGGCCCTCGCCGATCTCGCGCAATGCGACCACGGTCGACTTGTCGGTCCCCCACGGAATGCTGGGCTCGGCGCCACGCGCCAGCTGACGGGCGCGCTTGGCGGCCACCAGGGTCAACTGGAACTGGTTCGGAATCTGCTCAAGGCAGTCTTCAACGGTTACTCGTGCCATGGTTCTTCTGCGGGTGACGCTGGAAAAGAGGCGGGATTCTACGCAGATCATCCCGGTTTGACCAGCGAGCGCGCCAGCTCGCCGACCGGCCCGGCCTCGACCAGCACGCGCCGCAGCCGCGCGGCACGGAAGACCGCCACCAGCGAACGGGCCGCGGCGTCGAAATCATCGTTGACGATCACGTAGTCGTATTCCCGCCAGTGCGACATCTCCGCGGCCGCGTCGCGCATTCGCCGCTCGATCACGTCGTCGCTGTCCTGACCCCGCCCGGACAGCCGGGCCCGCAGCGCCTCGGTGGACGGCGGCAGCACGTAGACCAGCACGGCGTCCGGATAGGCTGTCCGGACCTGACGCGCGCCCTGCCAGTCGATGTCGAGCACGACGTCCAGCCCCTGCTCCAACACCGCCAACGTGCGTTCGCGTCCGGTGCCGTAGCGACGGTCGAACACGCGGGCGTGCTCGAGAAAGGCGCCGCGCTCCGCCATGTCGACAAAGGTTTCCTCGCTGACGAAATGATAGTCACGCCCGTCCAGCTCCCCGGGCCGCGATGCGCGTGTGGTGTAGGACACGGAGAACGACACGTCATGCCCGTCCGACGCCAGCTGGTCGATGGCCGCGTGCGTCAGACTCGTCTTCCCGGCTCCCGACGGAGCGGATACGACTATCAGAGATCCCTTCACCAACACTCCCATTGTTCGCCGGATGCGGGTTTAGCCACCGGACGATGCGTCCTGTCGATTCCGACCACCCGCGGGCGGCCTGCATCGCCATTTTAAGGAAACACTGATTGATCCGCGCCGCCAAGTTGATCCCGCTTCAAACTAATTTGCAAAAGACAATCATTCTCATTTGCTTTAAATGAAAAGCTGGATTTTTACAGCATTGCAGGGCGGATGATCGATCCGGGATGGCGCCGAATGATGGCACCCGAAACATGGGACCAATGTCCCATTCAGTACATAAAATATCAATTTCCCCATTTATAACAACGAGTTGCAGGATAACGGGGCGCCGAGACCCCCGGCCATCCCATCTTTCATTTCTCCCCCAATCAATCGGCTCCCACATTGCCCGGTGAAATGTGAACCGTTTCAAGATAAGTTCTCCGGCGTCGCGCAATACTGTGGCCCGCGCCTGGGGCGCTCGGCCCGTAAGAAAACTTGCGCATAGGGAGTGTGGGATGATCCGGAGAGGACTGATCGCCGCCGCTGTGATGCTGGCGTGCAGCGTGGTCTCGGCACAGGATGATTTGCTCGACGGGGGATTGCTGGAAGGCGACCTGCTCGACGACTCATCCGAACAGCAGAGCGACGACGGCCTGCTGGGCGGCGACAGCCTGCTGGAAGGCGACGACGATCTGCTGGGCGATTCGGGAGGTCTGCTGGACGGCGATTCCGATCTGCTGAGTGGAGAAGCCCCGGCCGCCACCGAGACGGAACCCACCGAGGTCGCCGAAACCGAACCAGAAAGCGACCAGCTCACCCCCGATCAGATTCATCGACTGCTCTTCGAGGAAGAGGAGTATCCGTCGGCGAACACCTGCGGAAGCTGCCATCCCGTGCAGTTCGAGCAATGGGCCGTGTCACAGCATGCCTACGCGCAGATCTCGCCGGTCTACATGTCGATGCAGCGCACGATCAATGCGCAGACCAGCAGCACCAACGGTGATTTCTGCATTCGCTGCCATACGCAGATCGGCATGAACAAGGGGGAATCCCCGTTCATCTCCAACCTCGACCGCCACCCGGCATCCAGCGAGGGCATCACCTGCGTGGTCTGCCACCGCCTGAGCCAGCCCTACGGCAAGGTCAGCGGTCGTGTCGCGCTGGAAACCGGCGATCTGACCGCTCCGGTCTACGGCCCCACCGACGGGCAGGTCCTCCAGGCGACGATCGACAACTCCGGCGGCACCCTCACCCCGGACCCTGAAAAGTCGGGCCGCAAGATCCATGGTGGCGTGCGCACCTTTGAATACATTGGCGAATCCGGCTTCTGCGGCGTCTGCCACGACGTGAACCTGTTCAATGGGTTCCGTCTGGAAGAGGCCTTCTCCGACTACAAGCAGTCGCCCGCGGCGGCCGAGGGGACGAGCTGTCAGGACTGCCACATGGGCACGGTGCAGGGCAAGGTCAGCGACTATGCCTATGGCCCGGCGGCGATGATCGGCAGCAAGCCGACCCCGGATCGGAAGCTGACGAACCACTTCTTCGCCGGCCCCGACTATTCCATCGTTCATCCCGGCATCTTCCCGCACAACATCGAGGCGACGAAGCTGGCAACGCCGCGCGACTGGCTGAAGTTCGATCACGAGGCGGGCTGGGGCACGGACGCGTTCGAGGACACCGTGCCGGATGACTTCGAGTTCCCCGAACGCTGGCGTGCGATCGATGACCGTTATGACGCCCGGGCAATTCTCGACGAGCAGTTCGAACGCCTGGAATGGGCACGAACCAAGCGCCTCGAGGTGATGCGCAACGGGTTCGGCCTCAGCGAGGTCGCGATCACGAGCCAGTCCGACCGCAAGCTCAAGTTCGAGCTGGACGTGAAGAACATCATGAACGGCCACAGCGTGCCGACCGGTTTCGATGCCGAACGCGTGATCTGGCTGCATGTGGTCGTCAGGGATGCCGACGGCAAGGTATTGATGGAGTCGGGTGATCTCGACCCCAACGGCGACGTGCGCGACTCGCATTCCCTCTACGTGCACAACGGCGAACTGCCGCTGGACACGCAGCTGTTCAACATGCAGTCGAAGTTCGTGACCCGGAACGTCCGCGGCGGCGAACGCGAGCAGGTGCTGACGGTGAACTACTCGATCGACCCGCTGCCGTTCATCCGTCCCAGCACGTCGTCCACCATTCTCACCGGGCAGCCGGCGGGCGCCCGCAAGCACCGGCAAGTGCTATCGCCCGGCGCGAAGCGGACGGCGAAGTACCACAGCCCCCTGAACGGCAACGGACCCTACACCGTCTCCGCGGAACTCAAGGCCGCCATGATTCCCGTCAACCTGGTCGCCGAGATCAAGGATGTGGGCTTCGACTACGGCATGAGCCCGCGGGATGTGGCCGACGGTGTGGTGGCCGGGCACATGGTGATCTGGGAGCGCAGGCTGGAGGTTGGAGGCGCAACCGTTGCGCAGGCGGACTCCGACTAGGGCGCGGAACAGGGAACTCGAGACCGGATGATCAGGGGAGTCGACACTGTGGCGGACAAGGCTGCACCAAAAATCATGGCCAGGGCGCTGATGCTGGGGTTGTTGCTGACCACCGGGTCGGCGCTGGCCGCCGGCGGCAGCAGCCGTTTCTCCGACGAACCGGGCGAGTATCTCGACGACGAGGAGTTGCCCAAGCTCACGCCCCCGATCGTGGAGCTGGGCGGCAAATTCCTCGGGCCGGGCAACATTCCGCATGGTTTCCAGCTGCCCGGAGGCGCCGTGTGGCAACCCCAATTCTGGGTTTACGGCACGTTCCGGTCCGCGTTGCAGAGCTTCGACAATGAAGCCGGCACCGGACGCAGCGAGCTGGTCAATCGCCTGGATCTGTTCGGCAACCTGCAGCTCTCCGGCAGCGAGCGGGTGCTCATCGGCATCCGGCCGCTGAACGACGGCGCGAACTTCACCGGCTGGCAATACGACCCGGATCGGCAGGATCCGTACGAGGATCACACCAACGCGGACATCACCACGCTGTTTTTCGAAGGTGACTTCGGCGAGCTGTTCCCTGCCCTGGACCCGACCGACCGGCTGGACCTGGACATCGGCTTCTCCATCGGCCGCCAGCAGATCACCTTTCAGGACGGCTTCCTGATCGACGACCGGCTCGACGCCATCGGCCTGACGCGCAACAACCTGCGCTTTCCGAGCCTTGGCTGGCTCAACAACCTGCGCGTGACCTTCCTCTACGCCTGGGACGAGATCGACCGCGACGACAACGCTCCGGATGACGGCGCGCGACTCTACGGGCTGTTCACGCAGTGGGACACGGTGTTCGGCAACCAGTTCTCCAGCACCTTCGACCTGGACCTGGCAGTCGTCGACGGCACCGAAGGACGCGGCGATCTGTTCGTCGGAGGCTTCAGCGCGGTCCAGCGTTTCGGCCTGATCAACTCGACGATCCGCATCCTGCATTCCGATGACTTCGGCAAGGACGGCCTGGACCTGCCCTCCTCGGACAACGGCCAGCTGTACTTCATGGAGTGGTCGCTCACCCCTCACCGGACGCACAACCTGTTCTACGCCAACGCGTTCTGGGGTGAGGACAACTTCTCGTCCGCGGCGCGTGACCCGCTTGCCGGGGGCCCGCTGGGGCGGACCGGCATCACCTTCGCGGCCCGCGGAATCGGTTCGTTCCCGGCGCCGCTGGGCAACCGCACCGACAACGCCTGGGGCGTGGCGATGGGCTACCAGATGTTCTGGAACGCCAATCGCACGCAGCTCATCGTCGAAACCGGTCGCCGGGGCAACCATGAAGTCTCGGACACCGATGCCACGGCGCTGTCGTTCCGGCTGCAACAGGCGGTCGGCCGGCGCGTGATCCTCCAGTTCGGCGGCTTCGCCTCGGCCGCGGATACGGGACAGGACCAGCAAGGCATCCGCGCCGAGCTGGTGGTGAAGCTCTGATGGACTGGCTGATTGCTCCGGTTACCGTGCAGCTGCTCGGCGCGCTGCTCGTCATCGGCGCCATGCTGCATCTGGCGTTCACACTGCTGCAGGCACGCCGGGACGCCGTGCAGGCGCGCACGGTTCACGATCAGCGGCTGCGCGTACTCGAAAAGGATCTCGCCGGTGCCGCGGCCAGACATCTGCGCGCGGTCCGCGATGCCGAGGGCGGCTGGTCCGGCTCACGGAAATTCCGTGTCGAACGCAAGGTGCCGGAGAGCGACACGGTCACCTCGTTCTACCTGGTGCCGCATGACGGCAAGCCGCTGCCGGCGTTCAAGCCCGGCCAGTTCCTGACGTTCCAGCTGAAACTGCCGGATCGCGCCAAGCCGCTGGTCCGCTGCTATTCGCTGTCCGACAGCCCGAGCGAGACCGACTACTACCGGATTTCGGTCAAGCGCCTGGATCCGCCGCCGAAGAGTCCGGAGGCCCCGCCCGGCCAGTCCTCGACCTTTTTGCACACGCAGGTGCCCGAAGGCGAGATTCTGGACGTCAAGGCCCCCGCGGGGGATTTCTTCCTCGACCTGGAGGAGCGCCGCCCAATCGTGCTGATCGGCGGCGGCGTCGGCATCACGCCGGTGTTCAGCATGCTCAAGGCCGCCTGCGCCGCGGGCTACGACCAGGAGATCTGGTTCTTCAGCGGCGCGCGCTTCGGCGCCGAGCAGATCTACAAGGATGATCTGCGCGCCCTGGAAGCGGCGCACGAGAACGTGCGCATCCGCCTTTGCTACAGCAACCCGACCGACGACGAGAAGCTGGGCGAGCACTTCCATCATCAGGGTTATGTCGGCGTCGAGCTGTTCAAGAAGCTGCTGCCGTCCAACAACTACGTGTTCTACATCTGCGGCCCGCCGCCAATGATGGCCGGTGTCACCGCCGATCTGGCCGAATGGGGCGTGCCCGAAGCCGACATCCGCATGGAAGCGTTCGGACCCGCGTCGATCAAGAAGACCGAGCCCGCCCCGGCGGTCGCGGCCGACGCACCCACGTTCTCGGTGGAGTTCGCGCACAGCGGCAAGACCGTGAACTGGTCCGGCGCCGACAGCCTGCTCGAACTGGCGGAAGCCCACGACGTGGTCATCGATTCCGGCTGTCGAGCCGGCAACTGCGGCACCTGCGTGACCGCAGTGCGCTCGGGGGCTGTCGACTACGCCACGCCGCCCGCCGCCGCGCCGGATGCGGGTTCCTGCCTCGTCTGCATCGCCCGCCCCACCTCCAACGTGGTGCTGGACGCCTGACGTCCGCCACGCCCCAATGCCATCGCCCGCCCCGGAGACCCGACCGATGATTCGTTCAACCCTCGCCATCACCATCCTGGCCATCTGCGGATGGGCCGGCCTGTCGACCGCCCAGGCCCAGGAACTGCGCCTGGACCCCGAGAAGGTCATGGGCCCGACCGCCTGCGGCGACTGCCACGAGGCATCGATCGCGGCCTGGCGCGACACCCACCACTTCTCCACCTTCAAGCAGATGCCGCGCACCGACGAGGCACGCGACATCGCCGACAAGCTCGACATCAAGCGCATCAAGGCCGAGGGCGAATGCGTGTCCTGCCATTTCACGTCGAAGATGGAGGACGGCGAGGTCGACACCATCGCGGGCATCACCTGTGAATCCTGCCACGGCGCCGGCAAGGACTGGATCGAGATCCACAGCGACTTCGGCGGCAAGGACGCCACCGCGGAAACCGAATCGGAGGCGCATCGCAAGGAGCGCTGGGCCAAGTCCGAGGCCGCCGGCATGATCCGTCCCGGCGATCTCTACAAGCTGGCCGAGAACTGCTACCAGTGCCACACCGTGCCCAAGGAAAACCTGGTCAACACCGGCGGACACCCGGCCGGCAGCAACTTCGAACTGGTCGCCTGGAGCCAGGGCGAAGTGCGCCACAACGTCTGGTACAACGACGGCGCGGCCAATGCCGAGGCGTCGCAGAATCGCCAGCGTCTGATGTTCCTGGTCGGTCAGGCCCTGGATCTCGAATACGCGCTGCGCGGTGTCGCCAAGGCGACGCAGAAGGCGCAGTACGCGGTGGAAATGGCCAAGCGCGCCAAGCGTTCGGCACTGCGCATCAAGGCGATTTCGGATGCCGGGGTCAGCATTCCCGAGGTCGGGGCGCTGCTCAAGATCGCCGGCTCGGCGAAAGTGTCACTGAACAACGAAGCGGCACTGACCGCGGCCGCCGATCAGGTCGCCACCCAGGCCAAGGCCATCGCAAGCAAATACGACGGCAGTGAGCTGGCCGCGCTGGACGGCCTGCTGCCGAAGCCGGACGCGTACAAGGGCTCGGTCCACACGCCGTAGTCGTGGCCGAATCCATACTGACAAGGGATTTGCGCGCCGGGAGCGGGCCGGCGCCAGTCTCGTCCATCCCACCGCCGCAGCGCTGGTCGCAGCCCTTTGGCGAGGGCATGGGCGAGCGGGACGTGCAGCGCGTGCTGTCGATGGAGCCCTTCGCCAGCATGGATCCGTCACGGTTCCGGCCGCCGATCACGCTGGAGGGGATCGTCCGCAACGACACCCGCCTGCGACGTCTGACCCGCGGCGAGATCGTCGTTCGCGCCGGTGACTACGGCAACTCAGCCTTTCTGATCGTTCAGGGACGGGTGCGGGTGATTCTGCCCCCCGGCCTGCCGGAAGAGTCCCTGGGCCGCGCAAGCCCGCGCCAGAAGAACTGGCTGCAGGCGCTGGCCCAGCTCTGGAAGAATCCAGGCCACCCCGAGGTGCGGGATGTCTCGCGTTACGTCTCCGAGCCGGAGAAGACGCCCCCGTCGCCCGCCCGGCTGATCGTGCGGGACGCGCAGGGGCAGATGCTCCAGGAGCAGATCCTGACGGACGCCGGCGACGAGGGCATTCGCATCGGCCGGGGCGCCGACAACGACCTGATCCTCGACGACTCCGCGGCGTCGTCATCGCATGCCCGGCTCCAGGTCACCGAGCTGGGCTGGGAGATCATCGACCTCGGCAGTTCCAACGGCACCTTCGTCAGCGGCGAACGCATCGAACACCATATTCTCGGTGGTGGCGACGAGATTCGGATCGGCCGCAGTCACCTCCGCTTCGTGGGCGAGGGTGATCTCGATCAGACATCGATGCTCAGTACACGAATCCTCAACCCGTCGGCGGTGGACGCCGAGTGGGGCAACACGGTCATCGAGGATGCGGCCCAGGCCGGTGCCGGCCACACGTTCGTCCAGGATATCCCGGCGGTGCTGGATCACACGCAGTCCGCGGTGCTCAAGACCGGTGACGTGTTCGGCGAGATCGCGGCGCTTGGTCGCACCCAGCGCACTGCGACCGTCTTCGCCGAAGAGGATTCCATCCTGCTGGAAATCCGCTGGCAGGGCCTGCGCGATCTGCGCAAGCGCGACGCCGCGTTCCGCAAGCATGTGGAAGATCTGTACCGGGCCAACAGCCTGATCACCCATCTGCGAGCCACTCCGCTGTTCAGCCATCTGCCGGACGACGTCATCGACGAAATCGCCCGGCAGACCCTGTTCGAGAGCTTTGGCGAATTCGACTGGCACACCAGTTATCAACGCCTGGCCGACCAGCCCGAAGCCCAGCGGCTGAAGATCGAACCCGAAATCGTGCGCGCCGGCGACTATCCGGACGGCCTGTTGCTGATCCGCTCCGGTTTCGCCCGCGTCACGCGTCCCCTGCACAAGGGCCAGCAGACGATCAACTACCTCGGGCGCGGCGCGGCCTTCGGCCTCGACGAGCTGCTGGCCGGCTGGAACGGGGAGGGCCAGTCCACCTACCGCTGCTCGCTACGCGCGGTGGGCTACGCCGACATCCTGCGCGTGCCGACCCGCGTGATCGAGACCCATGTCCTGCCGAACCTGACCGAGGCGCAGCTCGAGCGCGCGCGGCAGATGCAGGCGGAAACGCTCAAGGACTCGCTGGCGACGTATCGGCCCGGCGGGAACGCGACGCCCACCAACGCGCTGGACGTGCGCCCCAGCGGCGACGATGACGCCCTGGTCGAGACCCTGGTGGACCGTCATCTGATCAACGGCCGCGCGGCCATGCTGATCAACCTGGACCGCTGCGTCCGCTGCGACGCCTGCACCGACGCCTGTGCGGTCGGCCACCAGAACAATCCGCGCTTCAACCGGCACGGGCATCGTCACGACTCGCTGATGATCGCCAATGCCTGCATGCACTGCGCGGACCCGGTGTGCATGATCGGCTGCCCCACCGGGGCGATTCATCGCTCCTCCGAACAGGGACAGGTCGTCATCAACGACGACACCTGCATCGGCTGCGCGACCTGTGCGAACAGTTGTCCCTACGACAACATCCGCATGGTCGAAATCCGCAACAACAGCGGCGAGTTCGTGCAGAACAACGCCACTGGCTCGCCGGTGATGAAGGCGACCAAGTGCGATCTCTGCATCGACCAGCCCGGCGGTCCCGCCTGTCAGCGGGCCTGCCCCCACGACGCGCTGGAGCGCGTGGACATGCGCGATCTGCCGAATCTGCTGGACTGGCTGCACCGATGATGCGCTTCGCGAAGCGGCGCCGGGTCAATCTGACCGCGTGGGCGATCGTCGTGCTGATCGCCGCCGCGCTGTTCGCCGCCGTATCGGCGGGACTGACGCGAGCGCCGTTCTGGACCGGCTGGTTGCTGATAGGCACCGTCGTGTTCCTGAGCCTCTACTCGCAACGCAAGCGCGTGTCGATGCTGCCGATTGGTCGCGCGGCGGTCTGGCTGCAGCTCCACGCCTACACCGGCGCGTTCGCGATCGTCGTCTTCGTCGCCCATACCGGTTTCTCCCTGCCCGACGCGCCGCTGGAATGGCTGCTGTGGCTCAGCTTCGTCGGCACCGCGGGCAGCGGTCTGGCCGGACTCTACTGGTCGCGCACCCTGCCACCGCGACTGGCGGCGACGGACGAGGAACTGCTCTACGAGCGCATCCCCATGTTCTCGGAACGGCTGCGCCGGCGCGCCGAACAACTGGTGATCGCCGCCGCCACGCAAACCGACTCGGTGCTGCTGGGGGACCACTATCGAACCCATCTCGCCGAGCTGTTCATGGCACCGCACTGGCGCTGGCGTCACCTGGGGCCGACGCACTACGTCACCCGGCAACGTGATCGCCTGATCGCGCTGGAGCGTTACCTGTCCGAGGACGAGAAGCCCTTCGCTCGCGAGCTCGCGGACCTCTGTCGCCAGAAGTCGGACCTGGACATGCACTACACCGTGCAGGGCCTGCTCAAGGCATGGCTGTTCGTCCATGTCCCGCTGACCGCGGCGATGCTGCTTCTGGCCTTGCTGCATCTCGTGGCCGCTCACGCATTCGGGGGCACCTGAACGTGACCGAACGGCTTCAGGGATTCGACTACCGCTCCAGCCCCTACCACCGCCCGAATCAGAAATGGGTCTGCGGACGCCTGGCCGACGGCGAATGCTGCCTGAGCGGCCCTGATCCCAAGGGGCGCTGCGGCGCCGGACCGCAGTGCGCACCAGCCCGCGACGGCGATCGCTGGCGTTGCACGCGCGGGCCGCTGCACGGTGGCCCCTGCGACGCCGGACCGCAGTCCGACGGAAGCTGTGGCTGCATCACGCCGCCGTGCCGGCCGCGACGCAGCTGGCGTTATCGCCGCAAGCTCGTGGTGCGCAGCACGATCGCGGCCACGCTCGGGCTGATCATTCTCGGCGTGGCCGGCATCTGGGCCGGGGACATGGTGCAGCCCGGCCATCTGTCAGCCGTCCATTCCACCGTCGCCGACTGCTCGGCCTGCCACAACGCACCGGGCGACAGCGCCTCCGGCTGGCTCGCGGCCGCATTCGGCCAGCATCCCGAGTTCCCGTCCGATACCAGGCACGCCTGCCTGAACTGTCACGATGTCGGGGATGCGCCGTTGTCGCCGCATAGCCTCGCCACGCTGCCAGCGGTGGACGATCAGCAATCGGGCTCGCTGGGACCGTGGCCGGTCGAGCTGAATCGGGCCTTGTTCACGACGCCATCGGCGCCGATCGCCTGTGGCAGCTGTCACGAGGAACACAAGGGCGTGGATGCGGACCTGCGCGACGTCGCGGACAGCCAGTGTCAGGTCTGCCACAGCCAGCGCTTCGTCAGCTTCAACAGCGGGCACCCCGATTTCACCGACTACCCCTATGACCGCAGGACCCGGATCGTCTTCGATCACGCCAGTCATCTGGGCAAGCATTTCAGTGATGAGGCGGAGCAGGCACCATCCAGTTGCTCCGACTGCCATACGACGGCGGCGGACGGCCGGACCATGGAAGTCCGCGGCTTCGATCAGAGCTGCGGCGCCTGTCACGCCGGCGACATCGCCGGCGATGCGCTGGCCGGGCCCAAGGGCGTCGCGGGACTGTCCGTTCCCGGACTTGATCTGACCCTGGTCGAGAACATCGGCCAGTGGCCGGAGTTCGCCGACGGCGACCTGACGCCGATGACCGAACTGCTGCTGTCCGGCGATCCCGCCTATGCCGACATTCGCGACACGCTGGCCGATGTCGACCTGCTGGACCTGGAATCCGCGTCCGCGGAAGCGCGCGCCGCCGCGTCCGAACTGGCCTGGCAGTTCAAGGCGCTGGTGCATGCCATCCAGTCCGACGGCAGTCAGGCGCTGGTCACGCGCCTGGAAGCGGCGATGGGACGCACGCTGAGCGCGGACGACCAACGGCGACTGACCGGCCTGCTGCCGGCGACACTGGTCGATGCGGCGCAGACGCGGTGGTTCCCGATGCTGGACACCGAAATCGAGGCGCGGGTGTCGGGCAGCGCGCCCGCCACAGAGGCGCTGCGGCCGCCATCCGACGACGACGCGGCGGACGACGAGGGCGGTGACGCGGTCGATGACGACGAATTCGACGCGCTGTTCTCCGATGACGGCGACGAGGGCTTCGGCGACCTGTTCGCGGAGGATTCCGGCGATGACGGCGGTGATCTGTTCGGGGGCGACATCTTCGGTGGCGGCGACGACATCGGCGACCCCTTCGCCGATCCGGAACCCGAGGAATCGGAGCCCGAGATCGTGACCAAGTCCGACGAGGAGCGGATGGCGCTGGGCGGCTGGTATCTGGACGAATTCCATCTGCGCTATCGCCCGGCCGGCCATGCCGACCCCGTCCTGCGCTCATGGACGGAACTCGCCACCCGCCAGCAGGGCATGGAAGGCTGGCTGGACCCGCGTACCCCCGGCGCCTGCACCCAGTGCCACAGCCTGGACGTTGATGCCTCCGGCGCCACCACGGCGCAGTGGCAGGGCAAGCGGGTGGCCCCGACCGAACACCACTTCACCGAATTCGATCACAGCACGCATTTCAGCCTGCTGGGGGACGCCGGCTGCGAGACCTGCCACCAGATCGACATCGAGGCCCCGTACGCGGACAGCTTCGACGATCGGGACCCACACAACTTCGCCAGCAACTTCGCGCCGCTGAACAAGGCGGTCTGCCTGGACTGCCATCAGCCGGACCAGGCTGGCGCCGACTGCTCGCTATGCCACCGTTACCACGTGGGGGATTTCGAGGCGACGATGCCGCGGACCACGCTGGCCGGTCAGCACTGACCGGCGGCTATTCGACGTTCTGCACCTGTTCGCGCATCTGCTCGATCAGCACCTTCAGCTCGACCGCGGCGCGGGTGACTTCGGTGTCCTGTGACTTGGAACCCAGCGTGTTCGCCTCACGGTTGAGCTCCTGAATCAGGAAATCCAGGCGACGGCCCACCGGTTCCTTGCGCTTGAGAATGGCGCGAATTTCCTGCACATGCGCCTTCAGGCGGTCCAGTTCCTCGGCCGCATCGGTCCGGTTCAGCAGCAGCAGGAACTCCTGCTCGACCCGGCTCTCGTCCAGTTCGGTCCGGTACTCGGCCAGCCGCTCGCGCAATCGCGTTTCCCATTCGCCGCGCAGCGCCGGTAACCGCTCGGTCACCTGCACGACCAGGGCGTCGATGCCGTCGGCGCGTTCGCGCAGCATGGCATCGATCTTCTCACCCTCACGCTGTCTGGCCTCGGCCAGCGCGTCGAGACCACCATCCAGCGCTTCCAGCGCGGCGGCGTTCAGGACCTCCTGATCCACCTCGACCTGGCGGACCACCCCGGGCCAGGCGAGCACGCGCAGCGGGTCGGGCGCGTGCACGTCCAGCGCCTCCGATACCTGCCGGATGCCGCCAGCCAGGGCGTGCAGCCGGTCGGTGTCGATATCAAGTCGGCCCTGCTCGGTCGCGGAGAGGTCCAGCTTGAGCGAGGCCTCGCACTTGCCGCGCGCGACCCGCCGGCTGATGCGGCTGCGGAACTCCGACTCCAGCGCCCGCATGGGCTCCGGCACGCGAAAGCTCACGTCCAGATAACGATGGTTGACGGTGCGCAGCTCCCAGACGAGTTGCCCCCAGGCTCCGGTGGTCTGATACCGGGCGAATCCGGTCATGCTCTTGATCATGGGCGCGAGTATCGCAGCCGGACCATCACTTCGGAACCGGTCGGTATACTCCGCGCCCATGAACGACACCTACCAACGCCCCAGCGGGCGCGCGGCCAACCAGCTGCGCAACGTCACCATCACCCGTCAATTCACCAAGCACGCCGAAGGCTCGGTACTCGTGAGCTTCGGCGACACCCGTGTGCTGTGCACCGCCTCGGTGGATGAGCGCGTGCCACCGTGGCTGCGCAACGAGAACCGCGGCTGGGTTACCGCCGAATACGGCATGCTGCCGCGCTCCACCCACGAACGCATGGGCCGCGAGGCCGCCCGGGGCAAGCAGTCGGGCCGCACCCAGGAGATCCAGCGCCTGATCGGTCGCAGCCTGCGCGCCGTGGTCGATCTGGAAGCCCTGGGGCAACGCCAGATCACGCTGGATTGCGATGTCATCCAGGCCGACGGCGGCACCCGGACGGCCGCGATCACCGGTGCCTACGTGGCGCTGGTCGACGCCGTCAACGGCCTGCTCGCCCGGCGTCAGCTCAAGCGCGACCCGATCCACGGCCACGTGGCCGCGGTCTCGGTGGGCATCTGCGGCGGCACCCCGGTGCTGGACCTGGACTACGCGGAAGATTCCACCGCAGAGACCGACATGAACGTCGTCATGAACGACGCCGGCGGCTTCATCGAGGTTCAGGGAACGGCCGAGGGCCATGCCTTTCATCGCGACGAGCTCAACGCTCTGCTGGGACTGGCCGGCGACGGTATCGCGGAACTGGTCGCCGCCCAGCAGGCGGCTCTGGCCAGCGGCTGACGCCGATGACCGATACCACGCCATCGCCAGTGACCGTCGTGCTGGCCACCGGCAATGCCGGCAAGGTCAGGGAAATGCAGGCGATGCTGGCGCCACTGGGATACCGGGTACGTCCGCAGTCGGAGTTCGATTTCGAGCAGCCGCCGGAAACCGGCGAGACCTTCATCGAGAACGCGATCATCAAGGCCCGCGCCGCGGCCGCGGCCACCGGGCTGCCGGCCATCGCCGACGACAGCGGCCTGGAAGTGGCTGCGCTGGGTGGCGCTCCGGGCGTGCGCTCGGCCCGCTACGCGGGCGAGCATGGCGACGATGCCGCCAACAACGCCGCCCTGCTGCAGGCGCTCGACGGGCAGCGGCAGCGCCAGGCCCGGTTCCGCTGCGTCTGCGTGTGCCTGCGCCATGCCTCCGACCCGGCACCGCTGATCGCCCAGGGTGTCTGGCCCGGACGCATCATGACCGAGGCGCGAGGCACGCAGGGATTCGGCTACGACCCGCTGTTCCTGCCGGTGGGCGAGCAGCGCACCGCGGCGGAGCTGCCCGCGGAGGACAAGAACCGGATGAGCCACCGCGGCCAGGCTGTGCAGGCACTGGTCACGCAACTGCGGATCGAGCCGCTGCGGGGATAGCGTCACCATGGCGGCCGAACGCCCGCTCGGGCTTTATGTGCACCTGCCCTGGTGCGTCGCCAAGTGCCCGTATTGCGATTTCAACTCGCATGGCCTGAACGGCCGCCGCATCGACGAGCCCGGCTACACCGACGCGCTGCTGCGGGACCTGCGCTTCGAGCGTGATGCGATCGCGTCACCCAGGCGGATCAGCAGTGTGTTCTTCGGAGGCGGCACGCCCAGTCTGTTCTCGCCCGCCGCCATCGCCCGCGTGCTGCAAGCGGCCGATGAACTGTTCGGCCTGACACCCGATGCCGAAATCACGCTGGAAGCCAACCCGGGCGCCAGCGACGCCGAGCGATTCGCCGGCTACCGGGCCGCCGGGGTCAACCGACTGTCCATCGGCGTTCAAAGCTTTGACGATGCCCATCTGCGACGCCTGGGCCGAATTCACTCCGCCGAGGTCGCGGCGCGGGCATTCGGGCAGGCGCGCACCGCCGGCTTCGACAACATCAATATCGATCTGATGTTCGCGCTGCCGGAACAGGACCTGGAGCAGGCCCTGGCCGACCTGGATCGCGGCATCGGCCTGGCACCGGAGCACCTGTCCTGGTACCAGTTGACGCTGGAGCCTGGCACGGCGTTCGCGCGGCGCCCGCCGCCTCTGCCCGCCGAGGACACGGCCATCGCGATCTGGGAAGCCGGACAAGCGCGACTGGCCGATGCCGGGTACCTGCAATACGAGGTCTCCGCCTACGCGCGCCCGGGCCGGCAATGCCGCCACAACCGCACCTACTGGTGCTTTGACGACTATCTGGGAGTCGGAGCCGGCGCGCATGGCATGGTCGGCTGGCAGCGCAGAGCGCGCATCCGACGACCCGGCGCCTACATCGCAGCCGCAGGCACGGCCGACGCGCTGGAGCAAACGCGTTACATTGAGCCGCAGGACCGCACGCTGGAGTTTCTGATGAACGCTCTGCGACTCAACGAGGGCTTCACGATCCCGCAGTTCGAGGCCGCCACCGGCCTGGGTCTCCAGGCCCTGCAACCGGGGCTGGATGCGGCCCTGAGCGTCGGCACGCTGGAGCGGACGGCTCAGCACATCCGCCCGACCGAGCTGGGCCGGCGACATCTCGACACCGTGCTGGCCGGGTTCTGAGCGATGGAAGCGCTCACCGAACATCGCACCCACTGTCCCTACTGCGGGGAACCGATCAGCCTGCTGGTCGACCATACGGGCGGCTCGCAGGAATACGTCGAGGACTGCTTCGTCTGCTGTCAGCCGATCGTCGTGCGCGTCGATGAGTCAGGAGATGGCTATACGCTCCAGGTCGACGTCGAGAATCACTGAGCGAACCGGGCGGAGCACTTTCACGACGCTTCCCCAAGCCCGTGCATCCAATCGGATCACGGCAACGAACACCCTGTACATGGTTTGTCCAACGCATCGCCCGTCGGCGCCCCGGCTCGCGATCGAACAGTACGAGGAGTGTTCGGATCATGAACGACACCGCAGATGTGGTCGACAACGACCAGGCTTTCCGCATTGGGGCCGTTGAACGCGCAACCGGCATTCCCGCCAACACGATTCGTGTCTGGGAACGTCGCTACGGGCTGGTGAAGCCAGCCCGGGACGAGACCGGCACGCGTCTGTATTCGCAACAGGACATCGAGTATCTGGGACAGGTTCGCTCCCTGATCGACGCCGGCGATTCCATCGGCTACATCGCATCACTGGACAAGACGCTGCTGCCGGCTCGCATCGAGTCGCTGGCGTCCATGCCCAACCGCGGCCTCGCCCGGCGGCGACGGACGGGACTGGCGCCCTTGCTGCTGATCGGGCCGACACTGGCCGAACGCCTCGGCGAGGTCGATCTGCCCGGCTATACCATCCATGCCAGCTATGCCACGCCAGCGGACGCCCGCAAGGCGCAGCTGCCCGGCCACTCGAACGCGATCGCGGTGGTCGAGACCGAGCAGGTCACTCGATCGCTGGCGAACGATCTGGCCATCTGGCGCGATGACGCCAGCCTGACCGCCGTGATCATCGTCTACAGCTACGCCCGCCAATCCGATCTGGCCGCCATTCGCGACCTGGGATTGCTGATTCTCCGCGAGCCCATCGACGCCGAAATGCTTCGCCACGTGCTGCTCACCCGCAAGTACTGGCTGGCGCCCGACGAACAGCCCGGCGACTACCTGTCCGAACCCATTCCGCCGCAGATGTTCACCAAGAAGGAACTGGTGACGCTGGCGTTGATGCAGACCAGCGTCAGTTGCGAATGCCCGCGCCACCTGGCGGAGCTGCTGATCTCGCTGAGCGCGTTCGAGCGGTACTCGCAGCTCTGCGAGGACCGCTCCACCGAGGACGCCGCGATCCACGCCATGCTGCGGGGCGCCACCGCCCACGCCCGATCCACCATGGAAGCGGCGCTCAAGCGAGTCGTGGATCACGAAAAGATCGACTTGTCGCAACTGCGCTAGGGAAGCACGCAAGCGCCGCCATGTTGGCGCCTGCCGGATCGGGGCCTCATAATCGCCACCCGTTTTTCCGGCATACGATCTGGACATGAACAAGCCCGACAGGCGCCAAGCAGCGCTGGACTACCACGCCAAACCACGGCCGGGAAAACTCGGGATTGCGATTACCAAGCCGTTCACCACTCCCAGCGAGCTGTCGCTGGCGTACTCGCCGGGCGTGGCGGAACCGGTGATCGAGATCGAGAAGAACCCGGATGACGCGTTCAAGTACACGTCCAAGGGCAATCTGGTCGCGGTGATCACCAACGGAACCGCGGTGCTGGGCCTGGGCCGCACGGGTCCGCTGGCCGCCAAGCCGGTGATGGAAGGCAAGGCGGTGCTGTTCAAGAAATTCGCCAATGTCGACGTGTTCGACATCGAGGTCGATGCCCCGGACGCGGATGATTTCATCACGACCGTGCAGCGCATCGCGCCGACCTTCGGCGGTATCAACCTGGAGGATATCGCCGCGCCCGACTGCTTCCATGTCGAGAAGGTGCTGAGCGAGACACTGGATATCCCGGTGTTCCACGATGACCAGCACGGCACGGCGATCATCATCTGCGCCGGGCTGCTCAACGCGCTGGAATACCAGGGCAAGTCGCTGGACAGTGTCCGTATCGTCTGCGTCGGCGCCGGCGCCGCCGGGATCGCCTCGATGAAGCTGCTGCAATCCCTGGGGGCCGCGCCGGGCAACATCGTCATGTGCGACAGCAAGGGTGTGGTGCACACCGGACGCACGGATCTCAACCCGCAGAAGCAGCAGTTCGCGATCGACACCGACCTGCGCACGCTGGACGACGCCATGTCCGGCGCCGACGTGTTCATCGGCGTCTCCGGCCCGGGCCTGGTCTCCCAGGACATGGTGCGTGCCATGGCGCCGAAGCCGGTCGTGTTCGCGCTGGCCAATCCGACACCGGAAATCCTCCCGGAAGAGGCGCACGCGGTGCGGGACGACCTGATCATGGCAACCGGTCGCAGCGACTATCCGAATCAGGTCAACAACGTCCTGTGCTTCCCGTTCCTGTTCCGTGGCGCGCTCGACGTGCGCTCGCGCTCGATCAACCACGACATGCAGATCGCGGCCGTGCACGCCATCGCGGAACTGGCGCGCCAGCCGGTACCGGAGGTCGTCAAGGACGCCTACGATGCCCCCGACCTGAGCTTCGGCCCGAACTACATTCTCCCGACACCGCTGGACCCGCGCCTGTCGGACTACGTCTCGCCAGCGGTGGCCGCGGCGGCCGTGGATTCCGGCGCCGCCCGCGGGGACTACCCTCCGCACTATCCCAAGCGCTAGGGCCGCCCACCCATGCCCCTGGGGGATGCGGCCCATCTGGTCGTCGCCATCCTGGCGATCGGAATGGGGCTGGCGAGCTGGCTGACCGACCCCGCCGACCGCATCAACCGCGCGCTGGCGCTGTGCCTGGTCATCATCGGGCTGCTGCAGGCGCTGGAACCGGCGGTGGCCACCGCCGGACGCGTCTTCTGGACCCTGGTCGGCGAAGTGCTGGAATCCTCGGCCATCCTCGCCGGCATGGAGTGGGGGCGTCGCATCGGCCGCTCCGCGCGCGGGCGACGCGGCATGGCCGCGCACTGGCTGTTCCGCGTCTCCCAGCTGCTGACCGTGGTGCTGATGGGACTGTCCGCGGGCTACGTGCTGATCGCCCCGGAGCAGGCCACATCCGACGCCGGCGGCCTGATCAAGGTGCGCGGCATCGAGTTCGCCATCTTCGCGCCGGTGCTGGGCTCCGCGCTGACGGCGGCCGGCATCGCCATCGTGCTGCTGCTCACGACGCGGCTGGATTCCACCGACGCGCTGCGCCTGCGGATGCTGTACATGGCCACGCCATTCCTCATCGGCGCGCTGGTCTTCAGCCACTGGGTGGAGCCCTATCTCGTCGCGGTCGGGCTGGTGATCCTGTCGGCATCCTCGGTGCGCTATCTGACGATTCTCGGCCGCCGCGGAGATTTCATGGGCCAGTTCCTGTCACCGCAGGTCGCCCAGGAAGTCCGCGCCCACGGCCTCGACCATCTGCTGGAGCGACGGCGCACCGTGCTCACCGTCGTGGTCGCCGATCTGCGTGGATTTTCCGCCTACGCGCGAGAGCGGGCATCGGACGAGATCTTCGGTTTGCTGGAGTCGTTCTATCAGGCCGTCGGGGACGCGGCACGGGCGCATGGCGGCACGGTCAAGGACCATGCCGGCGATGGCGTCGTGATCCTGGTCGGCGCGCCGTTTCAGGTCACGCATCACGCGCGCCGAGGCATCGAACTCGCCTTCACGCTGCAATCCGCGGTTCGCGACATGCTGATCCGCGACGGTCACGCACCCCGGGTCGGACTCGGCATCGGCCTGGCGACCGGCAGGGTCACGGTTGGCGCGCTACGGGGCGCGGGCCGCCTCGAATACGGCGCGGTGGGGAACCCGGTCGTGCTCGCCGCACGGCTGTGCAACCGCGCCGCCGACGGCGAGATTCTCGCCGACACCCGAACCCGCGACGAAGCCGGTGGCGGGGGCCACTGGACCGCCGTCGACCAGCCACCCGAGACACTGAAAGGATTCCCGCGACCGGTTCCCATTTGCGCCCTGCGCTTGCAAACCGTCGGTGCGAGCGGGGAAACTATTGGGCGCTAACGATTTCCCAAGGGCTCGGTCATGCCCGGAGCGGCCGACGATCGTCGATTCACTGAACGATCGGTTGTTGCGGCGTCCGGCATCACGCGCCTGAACATTTTCAACTCAACTCACGTCACGGGACGCCAGCGACTTCTCTCCGTCGGCTTGCACGGGAGAGATGACATCGCCACCGCCGCGATTCCTCGGGGGGATGATGGCCTGGCCAGCGGGACCGACTGGGAGTAACACAAGCATGAGCAGCGATCCGTATACAGTTACGAGCCCCGACGGCAGTTCAGTCGAACTCCCGCAGGTCGAGGGCACGATGGGCCCGCCGGCGGTGGACGTCCGCAAGCTGTATGCGAGCACCGGAGGCTTCACCTTCGACCCCGGCTTCACCTCCACCTGCTCCTGCGAATCCGCCATCACCTTCATCGATGGCGAAAAGGGCCAGCTGCTCTACCGCGGCTACCGCGCCGACGAGCTGGCGCAGAAGTCCAACTACATGGAAGTCTGCTACCTGCTGCTCAACGGCGAGTTGCCGACCAAGGCGGAATACGACGAGTTCAACGACGCGATTCGCATGCACACCATGCTCAACGAATCGCTCAAGCGCTTCTTCACCGGCTTCCACTACGACGCGCACCCGATGGCGATGCTGTCGTCCATCGTCAGTGGCCTGTCGGCGTTTTATCACGACACCACGAACACGGCCGATCCGGAGCACCGCAAGATCTTCGCGCGGCGCATGATCGCCAAGATCCCGACCATTGCGGCGGCGGCCTACAAGTACTCCATCGGCCAGCCGATGATTTACCCGAAGAACGACCTGGACTACAGCTCGAACTTCCTGCGGATGATGTTCGCGGTGCCCGCCGAGGAATACGAGGTTGACCCGGTCGCCGCGGAAGCCCTGGACGTGCTGCTGATCCTGCATGCCGACCACGAGCAGAACGCGTCCACGTCGACGGTACGCCTGGCCGGCTCCACCGGCTGCAACCCCTACGCGGCCATCTCCTCGGGCATCGCCGCCCTCTGGGGACCGGCGCACGGCGGCGCGAATGAAGCCGTGCTCAAGCAGCTGTCGGCCATTGGCAGCGCCGACAACGTCGACAAGTTCATCGCCAAGGCCAAGGACAAGAACGACCCCTTCCGGCTGATGGGCTTCGGCCACCGCGTGTACAAGAACTTCGACCCGCGCGCGACCGTGATCCGCGAGCACTGCCACAAGGTGCTCAATGCCTACGGCGGCGACGCCGACGGCATGCTGGAACTGGCGATGAAGCTGGAGGAGATCGCGCTGAAGGACGAGTACTTCGTCGAGCGCAAGCTCTATCCGAACGTCGATTTCTACAGCGGCATCATCTACAAGGCCATCGGCATCCCGACCAACATGTTCACGCCGATGTTCGCCATCGGCCGCACGGTCGGCTGGGTCGCCCACTACCTGGAGATGATCTCCGATCCGGGCATGCGCATCGGTCGCCCCCGCCAGATCTACACCGGCGCGACGGAACGTCCGTACACCGACATCGCCGGCCGCTAGGAACACATCCACCAATTCGCGAATCCCGGAATCCGGGATTCGCGCGCTCATCACCATGAAAGCTGTTCTGGAACAGTTGCTGGACGCCCGTGACCTCTCGCCGGAGGTCATGACCGCGACCATGCGCGGCATCATGCAGGGTGAATTCACACCTGCTCAGGTTGCCGGCTTCCTGATCGCGCTGCGCTGCAAGGGCGAGACGGTCAGCGAAATCGCGGCAGCGGCATCGGTCATGCGCGAGCTTGCCACACCGGTCACGCTGCCGGAGTCCGCCCGGGCCCACCTGGTCGACACCTGCGGAACGGGCGGCGATGCCAGCGGCATCTTCAACGTCTCCACCGCGGCGGCGATGGTGGTGGCCGCCGCCGGTGGCCATGTCGCCAAGCATGGCAACCGCTCCGTGTCCAGCCAGTTCGGCAGCGCCGACGTGCTGGAGGCCGCGGGGGTCAGGGTCGATCTCGGCCCCGAGGCGGTCGCGCGCTGCGTGGACGAGCTCGGCGTGGGGTTCATGTTCGCCCCGGGGTACCACTCTGCGATGAAGCACGCGATCGGCCCCCGTCGCGAACTGGGCGTACGCACCGTGTTCAATCTGCTCGGCCCGCTGACCAATCCGGCCAGCGCGCCCTGTCAGGTGATCGGCGTGTTCTCCAGCGCATGGTGCGCACCGATCGCCGAGGTCATGCAACGCCTGGGCAGCGAACATGTGATGGTGGTGCACGGGCAGGATGGCCTGGACGAGATCAGTCCGGTGGAGCCGACCCATGTCGCGGAGCTGCGCATGGGCGAGGTGCGCACCTACAGCATCGAGCCCGCCACCTTCGGGGTGACCGCTCACAGCCTGCAACCGCTACGCGCGGCCTCGGCCGACGAGAGCTACACGATGATCCGTCAGGCGCTGGGCGGCCGCGCGGGCTCGGTCGCCGACATGATCGCGCTGAACGCCGGAGCCGGCATTTATGTCGCCGGGCTCACCAGCACGCTGGCCGATGGCGTGAACCGCGCGCGGGAAGTGCTGACGGCCGGCACCGCGCTGAAGACGCTGGAAAAGCTCGCGTCGCTTTCGCAGTCGCTATCCCCGGACCCATGAGCGACATCCTCGATCGCATCCTGGCCACCAAGCGTGACGAGGTGGCCGCGGCGCAGTCGCGCACGTCGCATGACACGCTGCGCCGACGTGCGGTCGAGGCCGAGCCGCCACGCGGCTTCGCCGATGCGATGCGGGCACGCGTGGAGACACGCCAACCCGCCGTGATCGCCGAACTGAAGAAGGCATCGCCCAGCAAGGGCCTGATTCGCCCGGATTTCGACCCCACCTGGCTGGCCCATCGCTATGCGGCAGGGGGCGCGACCTGTTTGTCCGTGCTCACCGACGTGAACTATTTCCAGGGTGCGCCGGACTATCTGGTGCAGGCCCGGTCCGCCGGCCTGCCGGTCATCCGCAAGGACTTCATCATCGCCCCCTACCAGGTGCTGGAGGCACGCGCCTGGGGGGCGGACTGCGTGCTGCTGATCGTCGCGGCACTGGACGACGCCAGTCTGTGCACGCTGGCGGAATCAGCTCTGGAACTGGGCATGGACACCCTGATCGAGGTCCACGACGGCGCCGAACTGGAACGCGCGCTGCGCCTGCCAGCCGAGCTGTGCCCACTGTTGGGCGTCAACAACCGCAACCTGCGCAGCTTCGACGTCGACCTGCAGACCACGCTGACCCTGCGGGCATCGGTGCCGGCGGATCGCGTCCTGGTCACGGAAAGCGGCATTCACGACCGCAATGACATCGAGAGAATGCAGGCGGCGGACGTTCACGCCTTTCTGATCGGAGAATCGCTGATGCGCGCCGAGGACCCGGGTGAGGCACTCGCCACGCTGCTCGACGCGCCCTTGCGCGCAGGCTAGGCCTCGGCCGACCCCGCCCCGAGCGAATCCCGGGTGTCCTCCGGAACGAAAATCGCGCGTCCCTTCACCCGCACGATGCCGTCCTCCTCCAGCGACTTGAGCACCCGACCCGCCATTTCGCGCGAGCAACCGACGATGCGCGCCAGTTCCTGGCGGCTGATGCGGACAACGCGGCCGTCCTCGACGACTTCATGACCGGGATCGTCGGTCAGGGTCAGCAGGGTGCGGGCGATGCGGCCAGCGACATCGACGAACGCCAGATCGGCGGCGCGGCGCGTGGTGTCCCGCAGCCGCTTGGCGAGCTGGTGACCCAGCACGAACATCAGATCAGGGTATTTGTGCGCCAGTTCGCGGAACGGCTGAAAGCCCAGTTCCGACACCACCGTCGGCTTGCGCGTGCGCGCGATGGCGCTGCGCGACTCCATTTCCGGGAACAGGCTCATCTCGCCGAAGAAGTCGCCGGGGTTCAGGTAGGCCAGGACCATCTCGCGACCATCCTCGTCCTCGAAGATGATGCTGACCGAGCCCTCGAGAATCAGATAAAGCGAGTCCGGCGCATCCCCTTCGTGAAGAATCGTGTGATTCTTCGGGTAGTGCCTGCGATGGGCCGCCATGTGGAACGCCTGGATGGCGGCCTCGCTCCCTTCGTCCAGCTGGTGCAAGCTGGTCATTCCTGTTCAGCGGTCATTCCGCCGCTCCCCGTCCGTTCATGATCAGTATCATAACGCCATGACTGTAAACGTGATGTCAGCCCGCCTAAAACTTTCGGAGGGTGTCACCTGGGTTGGCGAGTCCGGAAGCGGACACGCCATCGTCATCGACGGCTCGCCCGATATCGGTGGACGCAACCTCGGAATGCGCCCCATGGAACTGATGCTGCTTGGTGTGGGCAGCTGCAGCGCCATGGACGTGATGCTCATTCTACGCAAGGCGCGACAGGACGTGACCGACTGTTCAGTGGAGATCAGCGGAACCCGGGCCGAGACCATTCCGCAGGTCTTCACCGACATTCACCTGCGATTCATCGTGGAAGGCCGTGATCTCGCCGAACGTCATGTCGCGCGTGCGGTTCAGCTGTCGGCGGAGAAATACTGCTCGGCGTCGCTGATGCTGCAGGCCAGCGTGAACATCACCCACGATCACGAGATCCGGTCGGTCTGATGCTCCTGTCTTTCTTCTTTGCCCTGCGTGAAGGTGGTCTCAAGCCCACCGTCACCGAGTTCCTGACCCTGCTGGAGGCGCTCAAGCGCCAGGTCGTGATCTACAGCATCGACGACTTTTACGTGCTGTCACGGGCGGCCCTGGTCAAGGACGAGACCAAGTACGACCGCTTCGATCAGATCTTCGCCGCCTACTGGCATGGCGTGGAGGCGCTGACCGAGGATTTGTTCGCGGAGATTCCGGAAGACTGGCTGCGCAAGCAGGCCGAGCTGCACCTGACCGACGAGGACAAGGCCAAGATCGAGGCAATGGGCGGCTTCGAGAAATTGATGGAAGAGTTGCGCAAGCGTCTCGAGGAGCAGGAGAAGCGCCACCAGGGCGGCAACAAGTGGATCGGCACCGCCGGCACGTCACCGTTCGGCGCCTACGGCTTCAATCCCGAGGGAGTGCGCATCGGCCAGCAGGGCGGGCGCAACCGCTCGGCGGTCAAGGTCTGGGACAAGCGCGAGTTCGCCAATCTGGATGACAGCCGCGAACTCGGCACGCGCAACATCAAGATGGCGTTGCGGCGGCTGCGCCGCTTCGCGCGCGAGGGCGCGGCCGACCAGCTCGACCTGGGTGACACGATCCGCTCCACGGCCAAGAACGGCGGGATGCTGGACATCCGCATGGTGCCCGAGCGCCATAACGCCGTGAAGGTCCTGCTGTTCTTCGACGTGGGCGGCTCCATGGACCCGCACGTCAAGCTCTGCGAGGAATTGTTCTCGGCCGCGCGCACCGAGTTCAAGCACATGGAGTATTTCTACTTCCACAACTTTCTCTACGAGTCGGTGTGGAAGGACAACCTGCGGCGACGCTCGGAAAAGACACCAACGCGCGAGGTCATCCGCACCTACGGACCCGACTACAAGATCATCTTCGTCGGCGACGCGACGATGAGTCCCTACGAGATCGCCTATCCGGGCGGCAGCGTCGAACACTGGAACGAGGAATCCGGCGAAGTCTGGGCACGGCGCCTGCTCGACCACTTCCCCAAGGCCGTGTGGCTCAATCCCGAACCGGAGTCACACTGGGAATACGCACCGTCGGTGGCGATGACGCGCACCATTTTCGACGACCGCATGTTCCCGCTGACGATCCAGGGTCTGGAAGACGCCATGCGGCATCTGACTCGAGCGCGCTAACCCACGCTGGGTTCGGCCATCAGCACCGCCAGCACATCGCCGTCGGTGTTGAGCAGCGTCAGACGCCCCTGTTCCAATCGATAGGTCGCCGTCGCCGCCAGGGCCGCGATGAAGGCCTGTTCCTGCTCCATCCCCTGAGCGCAGGCCATTTTTGTCGTGATCAGACGCGAGAATTCCAGTTGCCCCTCGTCGAGGGCATAGCTTCCGGACAGACGATTGCAACCGGCGTGGCCATGGATCCGCTCGTTGCCTGCCTCCAGCACCAGGGTTGCCGGACGGGCCTGGGTATCGACCGAGGTACCGGCCAGCGACACCAGCATCCACGGCGTGCTCGTCAGACTGATGACCGGCGTGTCGGCGACCGGCGTCGCACAGGCGGCCAGCGAGACCAGCGCCGCCAGCAGGGCAGGCAGCCCGCGAAGGCCATGCCGAGACCGCGTGGGTCGGTGAGATTTCCTGGTCATGTGCTTGTCCATCCTGCTCCTCGGGTCAGTCAACTGGAGTCCGGCCGGGGGCGGCCCGATGCCCGACTCTCTTCGGCGGGCAGTATACGAAAGCCGGCCGCGCCCGTTGTCCTTGCAAAACGACGCCGGTTGGCGTTCACTGAACGCTCGACCGTACCCCCCACCGAGCCGAGCGCAATGCTTGAGGCCGTTGCCGTTGCCAACTATTTCATCGCCCAGGCGGCCAGTGAGCGATTGCGTGATCTGAACCCGCCGAAGCTGCATGAATTGACCTATTGCGCCCACGGCTGGCATCTGGCGATGGTGGGCAAATCACTGGTGGATGGTCATATCGTCGCCACGGTGGACGGCCCCCGCGTCGCCACCCTGCAAGAACATCTCAGCGGAACCAAGCGGGTGCTGGAGCCACTGGTGGTTCGCCGCAATGACCCCGCCTCCGGCAAGATGATCGAACTGACACCGCACCCCCAGGCTGCCGATGAAAGTACGCGACGCGTGCTGAACATAACCTGGAAGGCCTACGGCAAACTCTCCGGGTATGACCTCTCACTGGTCACCCGCGAGCAGGGCGGGCCCTGGGATCTGCTCTGGAACGATCCGGATCGCAACACCGACGCCGTGAAGATTCCGAACGAAACCATCCGGCTCTGGTTTCGCCAGCTCGCCGAGCGCAACCGCAAGGTCACGTCGGCGAAGTCGGTCAAGGACACGCAGCGCATCCTGGTCACCCCCAACCGCGACGGCGTGACCTCGGCCTGATCCGCCCCGGCCGGCATCATCGCCGGAGCAACGCCGTTTCAGCCTAGAAGAACGCCTGAACGATGAGGCTGATGGTGTCTTCCTGCGCCAGCGCCGAGCTGAACGACTGCTCGGGAACCGAATCGGGCACGTTGCTCAGCGCCCGGGCCTGCAATGACACCTTGAATGACGAGCCGATGCGGCGCTCGGCCTCAAGCAGATACCCCACCGTCGTCTCATCGAGACTGCGAATCGCTCCGGCGAGAATCGCGGTACCGGCCACGTCGTTGAAAGCGAAACGCGTGCCCACGAAGACTTCGCGGTCGAACAGGTCCTGAGTCTCGGCGAATCGCTGGTCGTAGAGATACTCGGACAGCAGGCCGAGATCGACCGACGAACCGAAGATGCCGTAGAGCGTGTGCTCGAAACCCGACACGAATGCCGTCGTCCATTCACCCAGCTGCCGACGGCGGGTCGCCTCCAGCTTCAGCGCGGTGGCGCCCAGAATCCACTGCGCATCCAGCGCGTACTGCTCGATCTGGTCGTAATGCGGGATCAACTCCAGCGACGCGCGCACCTCCTGCTCGAACTCCTCGTCGGTGGGCGCCAGACCGGCCTGCTGCGCCAGCATGACCAGCACCGCATCCAGCGGCGCCAGACCGGTCAGCATCGGATCGGTGATCACCGACATCAGGTCACAATTGGCCTGCGTCCCGGTCCCGTCGAACCCGCTGCCCTGGCGCAGACAGGGCACCAGCCGCGGGTCCCGCGCGGTCCCCTTGAATGCGCTCAACCCGATGTCGACCGAGCCCAGCGTATGCCGCCAGCGGAACGCAAAGTCATCGTGATCATCGCCGCGATGGGAGTCGTAGCGCGCGGCGTTCTGGTTGATGTTCAGCGGAAAGGCGGGGCGGCCATCCTCGCCGGGGAAGGTCCGCTCACGAAAGACCGGCAGCCAGAACAGGTCCCAGGTACCGAAATCCGAGATCCATGCGACATTGACCATCGGCTGGCCGAGCTTGTCCTCGTTGTCGATATCCTCGACAAAGTCGATCTGGTTGATGACGTCAACCAGATGGCGTGACTCGGTCACGCCCCAGAACACCTTGCGAATCCCCAGCCGAACCTCGTAGTCACGCGCGGCGTGGACGAAGCTCAGTTCGCGAATGTCGGCATGCGTACGCTCATCGTCATCGGAATCCACGCGACCGAAAATGACACCGGACAGCAACTGGTCACCGCGATTCCACTCCCGGAAGAATTCCACCGTCAGCGCGGTTGAGCTTTGCCGGTCGGGCCGCTCGGGGAGCTTGGATTCCTGTGGAAATTCGCGAAGCTCCAACTCCAGTGTGGTGTAGATGTCTCCATCCGCGGCGCTCGCCACTCCCCAGACCGACGACGCCACGACCATGGCTGCGATGGTTGATCGCATCACGCACCCCTTTACATACCGATTGGTATGATCCTACGCGTCGGGTGTGGACGCAAGCCTGGACTGAACGCTGTGAATCTTGTCGGCCAGGGTCTGGGGCCGGTCGGTTCGGGTGCCGACCTTCAGCGTCGTGAATATCCTTGGCGCACCCTCGTCGTGCACGGCCTCGTGACAGGCCTTGAGCGCGTTCATCACCACATCCCAGTCCCCTTCCACGTTGGTGCCATAGGCGTGCATCTGCGGATCCAGCCCCGCCTGCCGCAGCACACGCTGGCAGGTGGCGACGTAGGGTGACACGGACACTCCGACGCCGATCGGGACCAGGCAGATTTCAACACTGACATGCATGCGACCACTCCTTCGACCGTTGAAGCCGGCCAGCCTGACAGGCCGTCCCACCGCCCACAATCCGTCGGCGGCGGGGAGCGGAAACCGCCCGACGTGGTCTGAGCGATAATGCCGGTTCATCTTTCGGAGTCACGTCCCATGCAGCGCCTGCTCATCCTGACCCTGACCGCCCTGATCACCGCCTGCGCCACCTCGCCGCTGGGGCGCTCGCAACTCCAGTTGTTTCCGGAGTCGCAGATGGCGGAAATGGGCGCCGCCGCGTTCCAGGACATGAAACAAGAGCAGCCGCTGGAAACATCGAGCCGGACCAACGGCTATGTGACCTGTGTTGCCCGGGCGATTACGGCCGAGCTGCCGGACCAGCGCCCCTGGGAAGTACAGGTATTCAAGGATGACTCGGCCAACGCCTTCGCGTTGCCCGGCGGCAAGATCGGCGTGCACACCGGGCTGCTCGACATCGCCGAGAACCAGGACCAGCTCGCCACCGTCATCGGTCACGAAGTGGCGCACGTGCTCGCCAATCACGCCAACGAGCGCGTGTCGACCAGCTACATCGCCAGCGCCGGCCTGCAGCTCGCCCAGGTGGCGGCGGGGGAACCCACGCCGGCCAAGCAGCAGCTCTTCGGCCTGCTCGGACTCGGCGCTCAGGTCGGCGTGCTGCTGCCGTTCTCGCGAACCCAGGAATCCGAGGCCGACCTGCTGGGACTGGACCTGATGGCCAAGGCCGGGTTCGACCCGCGCGCGAGCATCCCGCTGTGGCAGAACATGGGCAAGTCAGGTGGCGGCAATCCGCCCGAGTTTCTCTCCACGCACCCCTCGCACCAGACCCGCATCAGCGACCTGTCCAAGCGCCTGCAGGTCGCGATGCCGCTGTACGAACAGGCCAAACGCGCCGGCAAGCGACCGAATTGCGGCTGACCACCGCGCCGATACGGTCCTACTCGCCGGTGACCGGACCGAATACCTCGGGCGTCAGCGCGATCTCGGTGCCGGGCAGCCGCAGCCGCCGCTTGAGCGCGAGATCGAACAGCCAGGGGTTGTAGGCGTACAGCTCGCGCAGCGGCGCCACATCATCCCGCTCGATGAAGCCGGCCCAGACCAGTTCGTCCAGCCAGATGTTGGTGTTGATCGCCGGATAGGGGTAGGCGCTGGCGTAGCGCAACCGATCGAACAGATCGACCTGCTGCAACAGGCCGTTGAGCAGGGCCGATACGGTGTCAGGACGCCCAAGACCGTCGACCAGGATGTACAGGCGTTCCTGCTGCTCCGAGGCGCGTAACGTGCGCAGACAGGCCTGCCAGCGCTCGACATCGGCCCGCAGGCAGCCCAGCAGGAAGACCATCTGTCCGGCCGCGGCGTGCGATGCAGCGAGCTTCAGCGCCGGACCCGGATCCTCCAGCGGGGTCAGATCGATCCACAACCGGTCCGGCTCCGGATCGCCGCCGGCGAGCGTCAGGCCATGAATCCATCGGTCCTTGCCGACGGGGCCCTGCGCCACCGGTATCCACCGCGCCGGCCATCCCGCGCTGTCATCGGTTTGCTCGGTCAACACCACCAGTTCGACGTCGCGAGACGGCAGATCGGTCAGCGCCCGCAGTCGATCCACGTAGGCGGGCCGCCATCGCGTCGAATCGCTCACGCCGGTCGCGTCCGCCCACATGGCGGCCCGAAGCCTGGCGAACCAGCCCGAATCGGGCTGCCGACGCACGAGGTAGGCGCCATGGTCGACAATGTGATCCGGCATATCGGCGAAGGTCTCGGCGAGCAGCTCCCTGGCGGGTTCGCTCATGGCCCAGTCGGCGGCCCGGGGCGTCTGCGACGCACGTCCGGGATGCCCCAGCCAGTCATCCACGCATCCCGTCAGCCAGACGCCGGCCACGCAAGCCAGCGCGAGACCACCGCAGCCATGCAAACCCCGGCGCCCGCGCATGTCTACGCGTCCACCGGGCGATGCTTCTTGGAGCGGTAGTAGGCGCTGATATCCGCCAGCGAATACTGCGGCTGCCAGCGGTAGGCGCTGGCGAACGCGCTGCCGTCGAGCACGACCGGATACTTGAAGAAGTTGATCAGGTAGGGCGGGAAGGAGCTCCAGCCCATGCTTTCCGCGATGCGCCGGGGCAGGGAGGGGGGCAGCGACGGCAGTGGCAGGATGCGGCAGTCGCAGGCCCGCAGGAAGTCCTGATAGGCGACCCAGTCGCTCGGTGCGACGTTGAAGACGCCCTTGCCCCTCCGCTCGAAGGCCGCTACGACCGCATCGGCCATGTCCTCGACATGCAGAAACTGCATGATCGGAGAAAAGCCGATCAACGCCGGCGCAAGCCGCCGCGACAGCAGTCTCGACATGGAATTGCGCACGCCCGGACCCACGATGTTGCACGGCCGGAGAATCGTGATGTGCAGCTTGGGGCTTCGCCAAAGGTAGATCTGGGCGAGGTTTTCGAGCTCCACCGCGTCGACCAGGTCCATGGTCAGTTCGCTGGCCTTGAGCGGCGCCGTCTCGCGCAGCGGCGCCGGGTTGTAGGCATCCGCCCCGTAGACGAAGTGCGTGGAATGCACGACGACCTTGCCCACGTTGTACTTCTCCGCCAGGTCGAACAGGCGGCGTGTACCCAGCACGTTGTCGTTGTAGCGACGGAACCGGCTGTACTCGTTGGTCAGGATGCGACCGAGGTGGATCACCCCGTCGATGGCGTGATCCCGGAAGATGTCCTCGAACCGGCGCTTGCGCAGATCCACCTGATAGCTCGGAATATGCGCATCGGTGTGAACCGCATGGCGAAAATCCACGGCGATGACCTGATGGCGGTCCATCAGGCGCGCCATCACGCGCCGGCCCAGCGAACCACCGGCGCCGGTGACCAGGATCGTCTTGGGCTTGATGCGCGACGGACTCATCGGTAGATCGACGTCCGCTGGCTCAGCCCCCGCTGGATCAGCTCGTGAATCGCTGCCTTGACCTGCTCGATCCTGGGCTCGATGTCGTACTCGTGTTCGCAGTTGTCTTCGAACACCATCGGCTTGCCGATATGCAGGCTGACGCGGGCGGGCAGCGGGAACAGCGGACCGAGCGGGATGTACGGCAGACCCAGCCGATGGGCGATGGGCTTGAGATCGGAAAACGACGGCATGGTCTCCTCGCACCCGACAATGCCGACAGGAACGATGGGCGTGCGATAGCGCATCGCCAGGTGCATGAAGCCGGCACCGAAACGTTGCAGCTGGTAGCGCTTGTGCCAGACCTTCCCGGAGCCGCGGATGCCTTCCGGAAACACGATGATCGCCTCCTCGTGCTCCAGCATCGCACCGCAGTTGACGGGGTCACCGACCACCGCGCCCAGCCCGTTCATGAAGTTGCCCAGGAACGGCACCGTCGGGAAGAAGCGCTCGATCATCGCCCGGGGTGCCCGCGGGCCCGCGGGATTGCGGGCCATCGCCACGCCGAGCATGACGCCGTCCAGCGGCAACTGGCCACTGTGGTTCGGCACCATCATCACGCGGCCACTCGCGGGGATGTTCTCCAGCCCCTCGGCGGTCACGCGAAAATAGTGATCGTATAGCCAGCCTGCGCCGGCCAGCGTCAGCGCGGCCGTCGAACGGTTGTAACCCCACGGATCGAATCCGAACGACCCGAGCGTCTTCTCGAACCGGTCAACGGTTTCGCGAGTGTCCGGGCCGACCAGATGGTCGGCCAACCATTGGCTAATCGCCATGGGCTGCGTCTATCCTCCGTTCGCACACGGTCTCCAGTCGCGGCCCGGGCACAATCACCTGCGTCGTCGCCGCACGCCGAAGATAAGCGGGAGCAGAGCCAACGTCCAGGCACCGGAACCGCCACCATCGGAACCACCGCCGCCGGAGGTGTTCGGGGTGGCCTGTGCCTCCAGCACATACGCGCCCGTCACGGACTGATCGAAGCCCCTGATCTCCAGGTAGTACGTACCCCGATCCAGCGTGGTTTCAATGCGGAAGTTGCGCTCGACACCCAGCACGATGTCGTCGTTCTCGGTGATCAGCACACCGAAGCTGTCCAGCAAGGTGCCATAGGTATCCGTGTCGCCAGTGGTCTCCAGGCGGACATCGGAGCGCTCGGGCAGGAAGAACTCGAAGTAATCGAGGTCGCCGGAGGTGTTGATCGTCCCCTCGGTCGTGGACACCGTGGCCCCGACATCGATGTCGGTGGCGCCCTGTCGCCTGTCGGCATGCAGGTCCGTTCCAGGGTCTCCGGTCACGATGATCCTGATGGTGCCGACATCGGTCCCGCCCTGACCATCGCTGATGGTGTAGCTGAACGCCTCCGTCTGCTGCTGGGACGGCGGCAGGTCGGCGATATCGCCTCCAGGGGTGTAGGCCAGCGCGCCGTTGCCGTCGACTTGCAGGGCCGAACCACCGGGCGTCGTCACGGATGTCCCGACGTTGCCGGCAGCGCCCTCCAGGGCAACCACGGTCAGCGAATCACCGTCGGCATCGGAATCGGCGCCCGATCCGTTGTCGGCCAGCACGTTCCCGCTCAGCGTGGCCGTGGACAGCACGCTGAATCCATCGGTCTGGGCCCGAGGCGGGCGATCGCCATTCGCACCGATGACCTCCGCTTCGAAAGAGGTTCGTGCAGTAAACAACCCATCCGAGACAATCACTGTTATATCCGCGCGACCAGCATTCACACCGTCCGGCGTCACCTCGACGGCGCGAGCGCCGGTATTGCCCGTGAAGACGACATTCTGGACCGGCACCAATGTCGGATTGTCGGTGAGCGCGGACAAGGTCAGCATGCTGTCCGGCGTGGAGCGCGAATTGTCGGTCACGGTGAAATTCACCGCGCCGGTGGACTGTCCGGACTGAATGACCTGGTCGGAGATCGCGCTGATCTCCGGAGGCGTGTCCGCGGCGTGAGCATCCGGGCAGCCGACGCCCGCGGCCAGCGTCCAGCCGATGTCATCGAACAGGCAGGTGGTCATGTCCACGCCGGCGTTGCTCGCCACGTCGGAAGAGGCAAATGGCTCCATCAACAGACTGGGCGTGGCCTGCGTGTCCCAGTGACTGCCGCTGGAGCCGGTATCGAAGGGATCCGGCGTGAACAGCAGCGGGCGGCCCGCCGCATCGGCGCCGTTGCCGACATTCAGGCCCTGCCCCGTGGCGCCGGCGATGGACTGGGTCCCGTCAAAGCCGACGCCGCGATCGTTGACGATGGACTGTCCGCGTTGGGCCTGGTCCATGTCATCCCAGTAACGATTCTGTGAGTTGTCGAACACGAGCCGGTCAAACGCGAGAAACTGCGGATCGGCCAGGTTGGCACCGTCCTCATCAATCCCGGAGAAGAAGCCAAGCCCGTGACCGAACTCGTGCATCACGACGTTGTAGAAATCCAGATCGCCCTGGGCGTTGTGATCGAAGCCGTAGTAGAACTGCGTGCCGCTCAGGCAGTTCGGGTCGGTATCCACCGCGCCGTTGAACTGCGCGGAAATGTCGGCAACTCCGGGATCGAGATCACTTCCCGCCAGTGCGTTCGCCAGTGCTATCGGGTAAAACGTGTCGGCAACCGGCGCATTGGGAAAATCGGCGAGAAAACCGTTGGGGCCCGCCGCACCCAGCGTTCCGGAATTGGAGTCGCAGTCCTCATCCGGAAACGGCTCGAAATTGGCCTCAACGATGATCTCGACATCGCTTTGCAGCAGCGCCCCCCACTGCTCCGCCGCGGCTCGAAACACATTGAGGCGAGCCTCGCCCAGCGTTGTCGCGTTGTTTCCGCCGACGGACGTGAACGGCCTCGGGTCATTGAAGCCTTCGCCCGCCGGGTCGGTCGGAACGATGGTAATGGTGGCGGCATGCAAGACGCCGGTCGCGACGAGAGCCGCGGCCGCAACAAACAACCTAGTCGTCATTGGCCGTCTCCTCGTACTCCAGCGACCCGTCTTCGGCCTTCTCCGCATTCAGCGTGCGGCTTGTCGGATTCTTGGGCCGCATGACGGTCACGCCATCCGGGCGAGTCTCGAACGAATATTTGGGTGATGAACGGTCGCGCTCGGCGGCATCGGATTTCTGATCGGTGGGCGGAACCGTCAATTCCCCTGTTTCGGGGTCGATGTAGGCACGTTGCGCCGCCGCCTGCCCGGTCCCGGCATCCGCACTCGCCGCATCTTCAGCCGCGGGCGGCTCTTGTCTGGCGCAGGCCACCGCGAGCACCGCAAGCCCAATCAACAGAAACGATTTCATCGGAACAACCTGAGGCTAGGGAGTGGGGCAAGCCTATCAGGGCCCGGCGTTAAGGCTTCGTCATGGGATCACATCGCAAGCCCCGGTTGCGATACAATCCGCACTTCACGCGCCTGTAGCTCAGCTGGATAGAGTACTGCCCTCCGAAGGCAGGGGTCGCAGGTTCAAATCCTGCCAGGCGCGCCATCTCCGACCCGACCCGCCAGTTGTCCTTCCCGGGCGGTCACCGGTCGTTCGATTCGCCCTCAAGCCGTACCTTCGTCGACCGGTTCCGGCGTTTGCTCCCCCGTCGCGAGCTTTGCGCCCGGCGGCGAGAACATTGCCCGAAACACTGTTCCGCACGATCGCGCCGCCCGAAGGTCGCGGCCGATCGCGGCCCACTCGTGAAATGCGATGCGGAGGGGGTTGAACGTCGTGAGCTGGGTTGTCAGCCCGTACCGCGGGGCCTCCCGCTCCGGCTCGAAGGTGCCGAACAGGCGATCCCAGATGATGAAGATGCCACCGTAGTTCCGGTCGATGTAGCGCGGGTTGATGCCGTGGTGCACACGGTGATGCGACGGCGTGTTCAGAATCCATTCCAGCGGCCCGAGGCGACCGACCGCCTCGGTATGAATCCAGAACTGGTAGATCAGGTTGATCGAATGGGCGACGACGATCGCCAGCGGATGGAACCCCAACCAGGCCAGCGGCAGATAGAACGCGAATCCGTAAAACGGCGTGGTCCAGCTCTGCCGCAGAGCGGTCGACAGGTTGTAGTAACGCGAGGAGTGATGATTCACATGCGCGGCCCAGCCGAGTCGCACGCGATGCGAGAACCGATGGAACAGGTAGTAGCAGAAATCCTCGGTGACGATCAGCACCACCCATGCCCACCAGGCCGTCATCGGAATCGTCAGCAGGCGCTGGTCGTAAACCGCGAACGAGATGCCCAGGGTGATCAGACCGGTCAGCGCCGCGATCAGCACATTGCCCACGCCCATGGTCAGGCTGGCGGCGGTATCACGTCCGCCGTAGCCCTGAACACCCTGCCGGCCGCGAAGCCACCAGAATTCCAGTACCAGCAGGATCAGAAAACCGGGTATCGCAAGCGGCAACAGGTAATCCGCCAGCCAGATGATTCGCTCGCTCATCGGCCAACGTCAACGCGGTTCGTTTGACTCGCGACGCACCCGAGCTCAGAACCCGCCGCGAAGTCTGAGCCCCACGTTGCTGGCATCGAAGGTGAAGCCGTTCACCTCGTACTCGATGTTCGTGTAGGACAGCGCGAACCAGCTGTAACCCACTTCCACCTTCAGGCCTGTGGCGTCATCGAACGAGAAGTCCTGCAGGAACCCGTCGCCGTCAAAATCCACGTTCATGTGGTGCACCACACCGGCCAGGAACTGGAAATTGTCGACCAGCCCGATCGCGGAGACGTCCACGATCCAGCGCTCCAGCCCCAGGTCCGAGTTGTTCGCCGATGTCTCGTTGACCTTGTAGGACAGGGTGCCCTGCACGCCGAAATTCTCGCGCAGCAGCAGATATCCGCCCGCTCCGAGCACGAACCCGTCGCCGGCGGTGATGTCCTCACTGTCGTTGTTGTCGAGCACGACCGTGACCAGATCGTCTCCGCCGAACTCCGCGGCCAGATCAACGACGAAACCGGCCCTGCGATTGTAGGCATGCCTGCCCGCCCGCCAGCCGGCTTCGCCGAAGAGCGGCTTGCCGGCGCCAGAGGGCTCGGCGCTGGGCGACGGGGTGGCCGGCGCGGCGGCTGACTCCGGTGCGGGTTCGGGCTGCACGGGCGGCGGCGGTGTCGCACGTGATAGCGCGGGCGACGCGACAGCAGACGACGGCTCCGGTATCCGGCTGGGCACGGGCTCGCCGGACGCACGCGCCGCGATCAGCGCCCGCGTGTCACGATCCAGCGCGCCGTCCTGAGGCAGACCCTCATCGGCCTTGAACGCGTTGACCGCCGTTTCCAGATCATTGTCGAAAACACCGTTGATCTCACCGACGTCGTAACCGAGCTGCTGCAGCTCCAGTTCCACCTGGCGAACGTAGTCCGACTGGGCAAATCCCTGCGTGCAAACCAGCAAGCCGGCCACCAGCACCCCGGCCGCTCCCCACCGAATGTTTTTCATGTCTTCCGCATCTCAATGCTATCCAGCCAACGGCGACAGTGACCTTTCCGGCCCTCAAAGCGCAATCGCCATCCCCTGACGGGCAAAACCTGCAAATTCCCGGTTCACCCGCTCTTCATGTTCAGCATACCCATCTTCATAGCTCATCAAATAGAGCTTGCGGCGCATCGCCGCCGGATACACGGCGACGAGTTCATCCAGTGACGCGTGCACCGGATTGCCGGTCTGAAACGTGACGTCATGGAACCCGATGTCGAAATCCAGCCCGGCCAGCACATCGGGCACGGGCCGCGTGTCGCTGGTGAACACGACATGATCATCCACGACCAGACCGAACGAAGGCTTGCCCGGTGTGTGTGAGGTCTTGAACAGCGGCGCGGACAGTTGCGGCGCTTCCAGACGATCGCCCCCCACGGGCCTGACGTCGAAGTAATCCTCGAGCGATTGCTCGCCCTCGGAGTTTCTCCCCATCGATCCCTTGAGCGTCTGATCCCAGAGCTCTCCGATCAGCGGTTCGGGCAGATAAAGCGGCACGCGGCGCCCCAGCCCGAACCGGGCTTCGTAGCCGATGCGCTCCAGACCGAACACATGATCGCCATGGACGTGGGTGATGAAGATGCCATCCACGTGCTCGAATCCGTATCCCTGAGCGTGCAGGGCCGCCTTGATGGTCCATCCGCAGTCGATCAGGAACAGACGACCGTCCTCGCGGATCGCGGCGTTGGTGTTGAAAAGCGTCAGCGACTCCGAATGACCGCAGCCGAGGATCAGCAACTCACGCATGTCCGGGCATCGCGTCGGCGATCAGTCCGGCGACACGGTCCAGCTCACGGCGCCGGCCCGCGGTTTCCGGCCGCGGCACCATCAGGGTCGAGACATGCCAGATCATGCGGGTCACCGTGCGCAGACGGTCGCCCCGGTAACGGGGAATGACGTGAACATGCACATGCGGAACGGACTGGCTCGCGGCGCGCCCGTCGTTGACGACGAAATGCTGCGCCAGGCTGCCAAGCCCCGACTGCTGCGCCGCACCCACCGACCGCGCGACCCGCCACAGATGGGCATGCAGCCCGTCATCCAGATCGGCCAGATGCTGCGCGTTGATGCGCGGCACGACCAGCGCATGGCCGCGCGACACCGGATTGATGTCGAGAAAGGCCACGCAGTGGTCGTCCTGGTGAACGAAACTGGCAGGGAGTTCGCCGGCAATGATGCGATCGAAGACCGTCAACCGACTTGCCCGGATCAGGGTTCCAGCGTCCAGAGCATGCCCAGCATCGCCGCGAGACTGCGCGCAAGCTGCACATGCGTGCCCGAGAACGGCACATGATTGCCGACCGCGTTCTTCGCGTTGACGAACTGCAACACGCCCAGCGGTTCACCGCCGCGGAAGGTCACTGGCGCGGAGAGGATCGATCGCGTGTCATATCCCATGCGCTGATCGAATCGCGCGACCCGCGACGAATCGAAATTCGGCAGACGAGACACGTCGGACACGTTGATGACATCGTTTTCGGCAACGGTCCGCGCCGAGACGGCCTCGGTCGACGGCGACCCGTCAGCGGCCAGCAGGGGAACTGGCCGGAATACGCCGTCGTCACCGAAATCGGACACGACCATCAGGCCCAGCGTCACTGATTTCACCACGCGAAAATGCAGCCAGTCACCGTCGCGGCGATAAAGGCTGCAACCGTCAACCCCGGCGATTCTCACGGCGCTGGTGACAATGCGGCGCTCCATGGAACTGGCTTCGAACGCCTGCCCCAACGCAGTCGTAAGCGCCGTCAATTCGCGCATCTGTTCGCGCAACGCGCGGAAGGCCTGGTCGCTCGCACTCACGGTTTCAGGACTGACAATATCTGGAATGTTCTCCGGCGCCCTCATGGGTGGCTCCAAAGCCGTGTGCTCAACGTCAATACACGCACCATGCCATGAATCCGACGTTCGGGCAGGTCTGAACCTATGATACGCCCCGACATGACAACTCCGTGGACCACGCCCATGTCCTTTGAACCAACCGACCCGGCCCTGCCCGCCCAGGCGCGAGCACTCGTGGCCGACGAACCCAACCGCATCGCCAACATGGCCAACATCGCCGCGCTGGTGTTCCACGCGCTCGATCAGGTGAACTGGGCGGGCTTCTACCTGCGCGACGAGACGCGCGGTGAACTCGTGCTGGGTCCGTTTCAGGGCAAGCCCGCCTGTCTGCGCATTCCCTGGGGCCGCGGCGTCTGTGGCACCGCCGCCGCGACGGCTCGCGTGCAGCGTATCGCCGACGTGCACGCCTTCGAGGGGCACATCGCCTGCGATCCGGACTCGCGTTCCGAACTGGTGATCCCGCTGATCACCGGTGGACGGGTCGTCGGCGTGTTCGATCTGGACAGCCCGATGCCGGACCGATTCAGCGATGCCGACGCGACATTGCTCCAGCAGGTTGTCGACGCGCTTGATCTCGCCGACGAAACTGTTTAAAAGTACAGCATGCTGACCCGACGCCAATCCGAAGTGCTCGACTTCATCCGGCAATTCGCCGAATCGGAGTCCATGCCGCCCACGCTCCACGAAATCGCCCGGGGCATGGGCTTCTCCTCCGACAACGCGGCACGCGATCATGTGCGCGCGCTGGCCCGCAAGGGCGCCATCGACCTGGTCGAGGGCGCCTCGCGCGGCATCCGGCTACGGGATGCGGGGATTCCCATCGTCGGCCGTGTTGCCGCCGGCTCGCCGATTCTGGCGGCGGAGAATGTCGAGAAGCGCATTCAGACGCAGGGCGGGCTGTTCGCCGAGCAACCGGACTATTTTCTGCGCGTGGTCGGCGAGAGCATGCGTGACGCCGGCATCATGGATGGCGACCTGCTCGCGGTGAAGAAGAGCCACGAGGCCCGCAACGGCCAGATCATCGTCGCCCGGCTCGACGAGGACGTGACGGTCAAGGAATTCGAGCGCCGCGGCAACACCGTGCGCCTGATCGCGCACAATCCCGACTTCTCCCCCATCGAGGTCAACCTCGCCACGCAGCCGCTGGCCATCGAGGGCCGGGCCGTGGGCGTGTTCCGCAGCTACTAGGGAAGCACGGATTTATTCACCCCACCAAGACGGAGCCAATCGCCACGACCCGGGTGATCGGCTACCCTCGCCGCCATGCGTTTCTGCCCTCAATGCCGGTCCGAACTCGTCTCCGGGGAGCACGGTGGCGCGCCGCGCCTGATCTGCCCGGATCAGGGCTGCGGCTTCATTCACTGGAACAACCCCGCGCCGGTGGTCGCCGCCGTCGTCGAATACGAGGGGCGGGTCATTCTCGCGCGCAACGTCGGTTGGCCGGAGTGGATGTACGGTCTGATCACCGGTTTTCTCGAAGCGGGAGAGACGCCGGAAGACGGCATGCTGCGCGAGGTGAAGGAGGAACTGGGCCTGGACGGTCGCATCGGCGGCCTGATCGGCGTCTACGAATTCATCATGCGCAACGAGGTGATCATCGCCTACCACGTCGAGGCGTCGGGGACGGTCGTGCTGAACGAGGAACTGGTCGACTGGAAGGCCGTGCCGCTGGACGAGTGCAAGGCTTGGCCGTTCGCGACCGGACTGGCGCTGCGCGACTGGTTGCGCACCCGGGGCATCGAACCGCCCATGCTGGAACTGCCCGGCCGATGAGCATGCCCGACGTTCCGGTGGTGGAAACGCAGCGGCTGCGCATGCGCGGCTGGGTCCAGGACGACTTTCCCGCCTTCGCCGCCGTGTTCGCCGACGAGGAACACTGCCGTTACATCGGTGGCAGTTGCTCCGAGGACGACGCCTGGCGACGCTTCGCGATCACCGTCGGCCACTGGAGTCTGCGCGGATACGGCACCTGGGCGGTCACGCGGAGAGACACTGGCGAACTCGTCGGCTCCATCGGCCTGTGGAATCCCGGCGGCTGGCCGGAGATCGAGCTCGGCTACTGGCTGACCCGCGCCGGCACCAGCCAGGGCTTCGCGACCGAGGCGGGCGCCGCCGCCCGGCGCTACGCCTACGAGGTGATGGGACTGGGACCGATCGTCAGCTTCATCCATCCGGACAACCACGCCTCGCAGGCCGTGGCCCGCCGACTGGGCGCGAGGCTGGAGGCCATGATCACGCTCAAGGACATCGACTGTCAGCGCTGGCGCCATCCGACCCTCGACGCGCTGACCGACTGATTCGGGTCCCTCCCGCGACGTATCAGCTGCGCCGCCGCGCCGCTTCCCTGACCAGCTCCCGAAACAGGCGTCGCTGCACGCCGCGTTGAGGAATGTATTCGGGATGCCACTGCGTGCCGAGCAGAAATCCGCGTCCGGGATGCTCGATGGCCTGGACGATGCCGTCCAGATCGCGCCCGGACACCTTCAGATCGCCGCCCACGCGACGAACCGCCTGATGGTGCAGGCTGTTGATCCGTGTCTCGGGCCGCCCCATCAACCTCGCGAGCCGCGTTCCGCGCCGGATTTTCAGCGTCTTGCGGGGCAGGATCAGCCGCCGGTTGCCGGTACGAACGCGCATCGGCCGCAGATCGGCAAACAAATCGCCACCATGCGCCACGTTGATCAACTGCGCGCCCCGGCAGATGCCCAGCATCGGCAGGCCATCCTTCAGCGCGGCGTCGATGATCGCCAGTTCGAAGCGATCCCGCTGCGGGTCGTAGTGGCCGGTGCCGGGGTCATCACCAGCATAGAGCTGGGGATCGATATCGTCGCCACCGCCGATGATCACGCCGTCCAGAGGACCGACGCGCCGCGCCTGCGCCGGCGTCAGCCGCACCGGAACACCACCGGCCATGCGCACCGCCAGCGAACCGAACCACCAGCCCCAGGCGACCCGCCTGTCCGGCCCGGTGATGCCGATCACCGGACGGCGATGACGATTGCCGATACGCCGCCCCCGCATCAACGCGGCAATGGCAGCAACCACCGCTCGCAGTCCCGCGCCCAGACGTCGAACAACTTGGAAAGCGGGTCATCGAGATGCTTGCGATAGGCATGCATCATCGCCTGGCGGCGAGGTTCGTCGTAGGCGAGGTACTCGACCTGCAACCAGTGCCTCCAGGGCTCGTCCAGCGTCCAGCCATCCTCGTCGATCAGACAGTTGGGCAACCGGTAGTGCAGCGCCGGGCGCGCCTTGACCAGATGGGTGTCCAGCGCGGCGTCCAGGCGATCCCAGTCCACCTCCGCGAACACCGGCAGCATGTCCAGCGCCCGGTTCCGGGTCGGGTTGTGCTCGATGTAGTCATCGATCAGGCGATCCATGTCGGGCGCGTAGTCCGGGGCGGTGATCAGCCGGGCGTAGCTGCTGCCGAAGCGATCAATGTACGGCGTGATCCGTCGCGACCAGTCGACCTTCGACTCCCGCGCCAGCCAGGGAAACAGGCAGATGAAGGATTGCAGATAGGCGAGCAGCGTCTCGGCCCGGGTATCCGGCAGTTCCGGATTCATGTGCAGACCGAAGGCGTAGATCGGCGAATGATGCGTACCCTGGGCGCCCGCCGCACGCAGTTGTTCGACCAGCGCGTTGAGGGTGTCCAGCTCCGGCATGGGGATCGGCGGCGTGACGATCTCGAACGGTACGACCTGCTTGGCGATCGCCCCGATCACCTCGTCGGAGAGCTTTTCGAGGGAGAACAGCCCGCCGTCATCCGGCTTGTCGTCCTCGTGTCGGCCCAGACGCTTGACGTAACTGGAGTCCAGCTCGATGTGATACGTCCCGTGCGGCGTCTCCTCGACATCGCACTCGTAAGGCGAGATTGGCGAGATCGAACCGCCGATCACGTCCTTGACCGTGCGCGCAATCTGTTCGATTCCCAGCCCGGAGAACTCCAGCTCGATACCGATTCGGCGTAACTTGCCCGACGATGTCTGCGTCACGGGCGGCCCCGTCCAATCAGACGGTGACGGGCCAAGCCAACGCTGGATCATGTCGCGAATCATGGTGGCAATGGTGCCATGCCGCCGATACCATCGAATAGCTCTGGCACCTTAGGGAAGCTCAGAATGAATCGCACCACCAAGACGGCGTCGGTTTTCGCGCAAGACCAGGCGGAGAGAGTGCGCTTTGGTCGTTCCAAAGAAGCGAACGACAACGCAGGATTGCGGGAAAACCGGCCCGTTCCTTATGGATTGCGCCTGCAAACAGGCCATGCAGCGTTGCTCGTCGCTCATTTGGAACGACCAAACTTCACTCCTCGCGCCTTGCCTGGCCTGTTTGCAGGCAGCAACTTGGCGGCGCGATTCATTCCGAGCTTCCCTAGGAGTTTCGCATGACCGAAGGCCGCGTCTTTGACGCCACGTTGTCCGATCAGACCGACACGGATCCGACGGAAACCCAAGAATGGCTGGACGCCTTCGAGGCCGTCATCGAGACGGAAGGGCCGGAGCGCGCGCACTACCTGCTGGAGTCACTGCTGGAGCGCTCTCGGCGCGGCGGCACGTTTATCCCGCACTCCCCGTACACCGCCTACATCAACACGATTCCGCCGCACGGCGAAGTCAGAAGTGACGGCGACCATGCGCTGGAGTGGAAGATTCGCTCCCTGATCCGCTGGAACGCGACGGCCATGGTCGTGCACGCCAACCGCGAACACGACGGCATCGGCGGCCACATCGCCAGCTTCGGCTCGGCGGCGACGCTTTACGACGTCGGCTTCAACCACTTCTTCAAGGGACCGGACCACCCCGATGGCCCCGATCTGCTCTACATCCAGGGGCACAGCGCGCCGGGCATCTATGCACGGGCGTTCCTGGAAGGCCGCCTGACCGAGGACCAGCTCCGCCGCTTCCGCACGGAGACTCAGCCCGGCGGACTGTCCAGCTACCCGCACGCCTGGCTGATGCCCGAGTTCTGGTCGCTGGCGACGGTTTCCATGGGTCTGGGCCCGATCATGGCGATCTACCAGGCGCGGTTGATGAAGTACATGGAGAACCGCGGCCTGACCAAGACCAAAGGCCGCAAGGTCTGGTGCTTCTGCGGTGACGGCGAGATGGACGAGCCCGAATCCCTCGGCGCCATCGACATCGCCTCGCGCGAAGGTCTCGACAACCTGATCTTCGTCGTCAACTGCAACCTGCAGCGACTGGACGGCCCGGTCCGCGGCGACAGCAAGATCATCCAGGAGCTGGAGGGCACCTTCCGCGGCGCAGGCTGGAACGTGATCAAGGTGATCTGGGGTGCCGCCTGGGACCCGCTGATCGCGCAGGACCGCAGCGGAAAATTGCTGCAGCGCTTCAACGAGGCGGTCGACGGCGAGTACCAGAACTTCAAGTCCAAGGGTGGCGCGTACACGCGCGAGCATTTCTTCGGCAAATATCCGGAGCTCAAGGAAATGGTCGCGCGCATGTCCGACGACGACATCGCCCGGCTCAACCGCGGCGGCCACGACCCGCACAAGGTGTACGCCGCCTACCACCACGCGGTGAACACCGCCGAAGGCCGGCCGACCGTCATCCTCGCGAAGACGGTCAAGGGCTATGGCATGGGCGAGGCCGGCGAGGGCCAGAACATCACCCATCAACAGAAGAAGATGGGCGAGGACGCGCTGCGCAAGTTCCGCGACCGCTTCCAGATTCCGATCAGCGACGATCAGATCAAGGACGTGCCGTTCTACCGACCGGCCGAGGACTCCGAGGAGATCCGCTACCTCAAGCAGCGACGGGAAGACCTGGGCGGTTCGCTGCCGGCGCGGCGCGTGGTCAGGGAATCGCTGAATCTGCCGGCGCTGGACGCGTTCAGCTCGGTGACCAAGGGGTCGGGTGATCGGGAAATCTCCACGACCATGGCCTTCGTCCGTGTCCTGCAGACACTTTGTCGCGACAAGCAGGTCGGCAAGCGCATTGTCCCCATCGTCCCGGACGAGGCCCGGACCTTCGGGATGGAGGGCATGTTCCGCCAGCTCGGCATCTACTCGCCGGTCGGTCAGCTCTACGAGCCGCAGGATGCCGACCAGCTGGCGTTCTACAAGGAATCCAAGGACGGTCAGATCCTGGAGGAGGGCATCACCGAGGCCGGTTCGATGTCGTCCTGGGTGGCGGCGGCGACCAGCTACGCCAACCACCAGACCACGCTGATCCCGTTCTACATCTTCTATTCGATGTTCGGATTCCAGCGGATCATGGACCTGGCCTGGGCCGCCGGCGACATGCGCGCCCGCGGCTTCCTCATCGGTGGTACCGCCGGGCGCACGACGCTCAACGGCGAAGGCTTGCAGCACCAGGACGGGCACAGCCATCTGCTGGCCGACTGCATTCCCAACTGCCGCGCCTATGACCCGACCTTCGGTTACGAGATCGCGGTGATCGTGCAGGACGGCCTGCGCCGGATGTACGACGAAGGCGAGGACATTTTCTATTACCTCACCTGCGAGAACGAGAACTACGCGCATCCGGAACTGCCCGAGGGTGCCGAGGACGGCATCAAGCGCGGCATGTACCGGCTGCGCCAGGGCGACAAGCGGAAGAAGAAGCGCGTGCAACTGCTGTCCTGCGGATCGATCCTGCGCGAGGCCATGGCCGCCGCGGACCTGCTGGAGTCCGAGTACAAGGTCGCCGCCGACGTCTGGAGCGTCACCAGCTTCACAGAACTGCGCCGTGACGGACTGGACTGCGACCGCTGGAATCTGCTGCACCCGGACGAGGAACCGCGCGATCCGTTCGTGACCACGCAGCTCGCCGAGGTCGATGCCCCGGTGATCACCGCCACCGACTACATCAAGACCTACGGCGACCTGATCCGCCCGTGGGTGCCACACACCTACAACGTGCTGGGCACCGACGGCTTCGGCCGCTCCGACACCCGCGAGGCCCTGCGCGACTTCTTCGAGGTCGACCGGCGCTGGATCACGCTCGCGGCGCTGCAGTCCCTGGTCAAGGACGGCATGCTGGAGCGCAAGGTGCTGGCCAAGGCGATCAAGGATCTGGATATCAACCCCGACAAGCCCAACCCGGTGACGGTATGAGCACGATCACGGTCAAGGTCCCCGACATCGGCGATTTCGACGCGGTCGAGATCATCGAGGTGCTGGTCGCCGAGGGCGATACCGTCGCCGTGGAAGACGGCCTGGTCTCGCTGGAATCGGACAAGGCGACCATGGACGTGCCGTCCACGGCCGCCGGCAAGATCACCAAGTTGCTGGTCAAGGCCGGCGACAAGGTCGCTCAGGGCGATGCCGTCGCCGAGATCGAGGCCGAGGATGCCGGTGACGACGCGCCGGACGAGCCGACTGAGGACAGCGCCAGCGCCGAGGCCGACGACGCCACGGAGACAACCGACGAGCAAGCGGCGGCCGACGAACCCGAGGCCACCGCCGAGGACGCTGCCGACGACGACGCGGACGGCGAGCCCGAGGAAATTCAGGTCACCGTGCCGGACATCGGCGACTTCGACGCGGTCGAGATCATCGAGGTGCTGGTCGCCGAGGGCGACAGCGTCGAGGTCGAGCAGGGCCTAGTGACGCTGGAGTCGGACAAGGCCACGATGGACGTGCCGTCCACCGTCGCCGGCACCGTCGTCAGCCTGGCCGTGAAGACCGGCGATTCGGTGGCTCAGGGTGATCTGGTCGCCACCGTGCGCACCACCGGCAAGACGGCGCCCAAACCGGAGAAGCCCGCCGGCGAAGACAAACCCGCCGCGAAGCCGGCCGAGTCCAGATCGCCGGAAAAGACCGAATCCGCGGCCAAACCGGCACCGAAACCCGAACCGGCAAAACCGGCCGACGACACCACGCGCAGCAAGGTGCCGGCCCACGCGTCACCGGCCGTCCGCAAGTTCGCCCGCGAGCTTGGCGTAAGCCTGGCCGGGGTGCACGGCTCCGGCCCGAAAGGCCGCATCCTCAAGGAGGACGTGCAGCAACACGTCAAGCAGGTGATGCAGCAGGGCCCGTCCGGTGGTGGCGCCAGCACGGTCGCCGCCGGCTCCGGCTTGCCGGCACAGCCCGCGGTCGACTTCAGCAAGTTCGGCGAGATCGAGACCGTCGAACTCGCCCGCATCCGCAAGCTGTCCTCCAAACACCTGCACAAGTCCTGGCTGCTGATTCCGCATGTCACCCAGTTCAACGACGCCGATGTCACCGATCTGGAGGCCTTCCGTCAGGCTGAAAAGGACAAGCACGCGGCCAAGCTGACCATGCTGCCGTTCCTGATCAAGGCGGTTTGTCACGCAATCGACCACTATCCGGAATTCGCCAGCTCGCTGACGCCGGACGGCGAATCACTGGTCATGAAAAAGTACCGGCACATCGGCTTCGCGGCCGACACGCCGAACGGCCTGGTCGTGCCGGTGGTCAAGGACGTGGACCGCAAGGGCATCGTCCAGATCGCGGCGGAGACCGCGGAGCTGGCGAAGAAGGCGCGCGACGGCAAGCTCGGCCCCGGCGACATGCAGGGCGCGGTGTTTTCCATCTCCAGCCTGGGCGGCATCGGCGGCACGGCGTTCACGCCCATCGTCAACTCACCGGAGGTCGCGATTCTGGGTGTGTCTCGCAACGAGGTGAAGCCGGTCTGGAATGGCAGCGAATTCGTCCCGCGCACGATTCTGCCACTGTCCCTGTCCTACGATCATCGCGTGATCGATGGGGCGGCGGCGGCCCGGTTCGTGGTCTATTTGTCCGATCTGCTGTCGGACTACAGGCGGGTGGTCTTATAGTTCACGTCGCGGAGGGGAGTTAGCAACGGCGGCCACGCCAAAACCACAAGGACGACTCTCCGTGAGTGAACAACGCGAAACGACCCGTCTGCCCTGGGTCTACCGGATCCCGCTGATCCTGGTGCTGTGGGCGGCGCTGGGGCTGCTGGTGGCCGGGCTGACCGAACCGATGATCCGCTTCGAGCAGTTCTGGATCTTCTCCGACACCATCTCGCTGTGGAGCGGGACGATGACGCTGCTGGAGAGCGGAGAGACCTTTCTGGGCAGCATCATCATGCTGTTCTCCATCCTGTTCCCGGTGGTGAAGAACCTGTGGCTGCTGGTGCTTGCCCACCTCGGTCAGCCACGCGGCCTCGGCATGACGGTGCTGGGGGCGCTGGGCAAGTGGTCGATGCTGGACGTTTTCGTCATCGCCATCCTGATCGTCAGCGCTCGCATGAACGGCATGACGGATGCTCAGCTTCTCGATGGTCTCTACTACTTCGTCGCATCCATCCTGCTGGTGAATCTGGTGTCGACGATCTTCACCTGGGCGCCAAAACTCCAGCGTTCGGACAGCTGATAACAGACCCGCCGCGAGACCCGGGGGAGGCCTGACGCCCGCCCGCGCAAGGCTGGACAAGGGTGGAGAATCTCCCCGAGGCGCCGATACTCGGTGTCCAGAAGAAGCGGGGAGCAGACTGAACATGAATCAGCGTAGCTTCGATGTGTTGCGGCACATCGGCGGCCACATAGCGCGTATGCCCCGGGTGGGGGCGGAGCCGGCCCACAGGATTCATCCCGGTCATGGCTGACGATTTGCGGAGCGTTCGCAAGTCCGGCGCCTCGGCGCGGGATGCGCTGCACTCATCCGCGGCCGCTGCCAACGAAGGGGTCGCGCCGCGATCGCTGCTCTGGGTGGAGGCGCTTCCGGATGCCTTCCTGGTCTGGCGAGCCGATACGCGGGCCATCGTTCAGGTGAACGCACGCCTGGTCGCCCTGATGTCCCGACCCCGTGAGGACTTGCTGGGCCTTTCCGTGTCCCGCCTGTTTCCCGATGCCCGATCCGATGCCGTACTCGGCACGCCGCGCGCCCTCGGCGGCCAGTGGCACGCCCAGCTGCAAATGAGCAACGGGATGCACCTCGACGTGGAGATTTCCGCAAGCAAACTCGACGCCGATACCCATGTCTGCTGGAGCGTCCGGGAAGTCGGCCACTGGCTCTCCCGCGAGCACCTGCTCCGCGATCAGCTGGAACGGCAGCGCGCCCACCTTTCGAACTCCAGCGACGGCTTCGTGACCCTGGATCGGGCGATGAAGGCGGTGGATGTGTCGCCGTCCTTTGCCCGCATGCTCGGATACACCGTGAACGAGATGATGGGCATGTTCGTCTGGGACTGGGACGTCGTTTACAGCCAGGAGGAGTGTCTGGCCATATCGCACTCCGATCGGTTCGGGCGAATTCCGTTGTTCGAGACTCGTTGTCGATGCAAGGACGGCTCGCTGATCGATGTCGAAATCCGCGCCAACGCGTTGGAGTGGGGCGGGGAAGACCTGGCGTTCTGCGTGGTCAGGGATGTCACCGAACGAAACGACGCGCAACGCAAGCTCCACGAGCAGGAGCGGTACCTGCAAGCCGTGCTGGACAACTTTCCGTTCCTGGTCTGGCTCAAGGACACGGAAGGTCGCTATCTGGCCGTCAACCGGGCATTCGTATCCGCGGCGGGTGCCTTTTCCCCACAAGAGGTCATCGGGAAGAAGGACGAGGATTACTGGCCGACACTGGCGGAACGCTACCGCAGGGACGACCTGACGACACTCCGAACCCTCAAGCCGATGTCGATGGTCGAACCTTTCGAGGACGGCGGTGAGGACCGTTGGGTGGAAACGCACAAGCTGCCGCTGAAGCTGGAAGGCGAGATCGCGGGAGTGATGGGCTACGCCCGCGACATCACGGATGAGCGGCAGGCCGCGCAGGTGATTCGCGCGCACAAGCACGAACGCGAAGCGCTGTTTGATCAGTTCCCTGATCCCACGGTGGTGTTTGATCGTGACAACCGCGTCACCGCATGGAACCGGGCGATGACCGCGCTGACGGGCGTCTCCGCGCAGGACATGCTGGGACAAAACCCGCAGGCCTGCGCATCAGTGATTCACGGCGGTGCACGTCCGATGGCCGTGAGCGTACTCGAGAACCAAGGCCTGCCGCACGACTACGACCTGCTGGAACGGAGTCCGGAACAGGTGATGATGGCCTGCTCCGATCGACGGACGTCGACCCGGCACTTCAGCATCGTCGCCGGGCGCTTGCGCGGCGAAAACGGCGACCCGATCGGCATGGTCGAACAGCTGCGCGATGTCAGCGAACTCTACGAGACCAAGAACCGGATATTGCAGCTCTCGCTCGCGGTTCAACAAACCTCGCAAAGCGTCATCATCACGAATCTCGACGGGGTCGTTGAGTATGTCAACGACGCGTTCGTGGCCAGATCGGGCTACCTGAGAAGCCGGATCGTCGGAGAGAACATCTCGATCATCAACTCTCCGGACACGCCGGGAACCATCTTCAGCGAACTGAAAACACGCCTGGATCAGGGGCTTGGCTGGAAAGGTGAGTTCACCAGCCGCACCGCCGGCGGCGATTCCATTATCGAGCACGCCCACATCTCTCCCATCAGACAGGCGGACGGCCGTATCACCCACTATCTGAGGATCCAGGAGGATGTCACGCAACGTCGCCGCGACGAAGAGGCACTGGAGCGCCGCGAAAGAGAGTTTCGAACGCTGGTCGAAAGTTCACCGGATTTCATCGCCCGGTATGACCGCCAGCTGAAGCTCCGCTACGCGAACCCAGCATTGCTGAAGAGTGTCGGCGCGACCCTGAACGAGCTGGCACAAGATGAAGTCCGGGCACAGATGAACCTTGATCTCGACGCGTTCACGTCGGAACTGCGCGCGGTCTTCCAGTCCGGACGAGAATCGGAGATCGAAGTTCGTTATCGAACGCGAGACCAGGCCATCCGCTGGTGCAGCGTTCGCATCGCACCCGAAGTCGACAGCGACAACGTGCTCACCGGAGTGATCGCCATCGGACGTGACGTCACCTCGGATGTGAATCGGCGCGAAGAAGTGCATCGCCTGGCGTACTACGACAACGTCACCGGGACGCCGAACCGCACCCTGATCCGTGAGCATGTGGCCGCCCTGCTGGAGTCATCCGACCGGCCGGCGTTCGCACTGCTCATGATCGATCTCGATCATTTCAAGGACGTCAACGACAGCCTTGGACATGTTGCGGGTGACCGGTTGCTGCGGGACGCTGCCGGGCGACTCACGAAGCTGACGACCGATCAGTGCATGATCGGCCGGTTGGGCGGCGACGAGTTCGCGGTTCTGGTGCAAAACGCCGTTGACGCCAACACCACCAGAGAGCTGGCCGAGCGGATGCTGGAGGAGCTCGCCCGACCGTTCGAGATCGATGGTCGGCAAGTGTTCATCTCCGCCAGCATCGGCATCGCCAGCAGCCCGACCGACAGCCAGCAGCTGGACGAGCTGTTCGCATTCGCTGACCAGGCAATGTATGTCGCGAAGTCCGTCGGAAGAAATCGTTGCCAGTTCTTCCGTCAGGAGATGAGCGACTCCGCGAACGAGCGAATGGAACTGAGCTCCGAACTGCATCAGGCCATCCAACGCGACGAGCTGGAGCTGTGGTTTCAGCCGAAAATTCGCTTGTCCGACCGTCACCTGATCGGCGCGGAGGCCTTGTTGCGCTGGCGACACCCGGTGCGCGGCCTCATCGGACCCGACAGATTCATCCCTCTCGCGGAAGAAACCGGTTCGGCCGTCCCCATCGGGGAGTGGGTGCTGCGAAATGCCTGCCAGCAAGCCGTGCGATGGAATGCCCGGCTTCCCGCCAACCCGGTTCGGGTCGCCGTCAATTGCTCCATACGCCAGTTTCAGATGGGCAGACTGGAAGACCGAGTAGCGGCGATCCTGGATGAAACCGGCTGCAAGGGGGAGTGGCTGGAAATCGAGATCACGGAAGGTCTTCTGCTGGAAAACAGCAAAAGCGTTCGGCGAACCCTGAAGAAGCTGAACCAGCTTGGCCTGACCATCGCGATCGATGACTTCGGGACCGGTCACGCCTCCCTCGGCTACCTCAACCAGTTCAATGTGGATGTGCTCAAGATCGACCGTTCGTTTGTCACGGGCGTGACCGAGAACGAGCAGATGCGCGAAGTGATCAAGGCGATTCTATCCGTCGCCCAGGCCCTGAAATTGAACGTCGTCGCGGAGGGCGTGGAAACCGAAGACCAAGCCCGCCTGCTCGAATCGCTGGGATGTGACGCCTTTCAGGGCTGGCTGTGTGGTCGCGCGGTACAAGCAACGGAGTTTGAATCCAGAATCATCCGTTCCAGTTCAGCCGGCCTGCGCTATCTGCCTGACGAGCAGCGATGATACCGGCCTCACGCCAGCACATCAGTCTGCATCGCAGGCAACGAGGCTGATCCAACATCCTGCGGATGAATCCGTGTCGACGATCGTCACCCTGGACCCCGCAGTTCCGCCGCAGCGACGACTGAGAGCACGCCTCCGATTCAGAGGCCGAAAACGGCCGGCACCGCACGCCGGCAATGACTAGCCTGCCCGCTCGAATTCTCGGAGCAACGGCATGCATGAGCTGGATGGCAAGATCGCGATCATCACCGGTGCGAGCAGCGGCATCGGTCTCGCGGCGGCGCGACTGTTCGCCGAGCGCGGCGCCCGCCTGGTGCTCGCGGCGAGGCGGGCCGATGTCCTGGAGGACGTGGCCGCCACCATCCGGTCCGGCGGAGGCGAGGCGATCGCGGTTCCCGGTGATGTCACCAGCGAGGCCTTCGCCCAGCGACTGGTCGACACGGCCGTTTCCGCGTTTGGCCGGCTGGATATCGCCTTCAACAATGCCGGAACGCTGGGGAAGCCGGGACCGATCGCGGACCAGACACGAGCCGCCTGGGAGGCCACGCTGGCCACCAACCTCACCAGCGCCTTCCTGGCCGCCAAGTACCAGGGGCCCGCCTGCGCGGAGGCCGGCGGCGGGTCCATCATCTTCACCTCGACCTTCGTCGGCCATGCGACCGGATTGCCCGGCATGAGCGCCTATGCGGCGAGCAAGGCCGGCCTGATCGGCCTGACTCGCGTGCTGGCGACGGAATACGGAGCCCGGAAGGTTCGCGTCAACGCGCTGCTGCCCGGCGGCACGGATACGCCGATGGGACAAGCCGCCGCGCCCGACGCAGCGGCGCGCGCGCATGTGGAGAATCTTCACGCTCTGGGCCGGCTGGCCAGCCCCGCGGAAATCGCCGCCGCGGCGCTGTTTCTAGCGTCCGATGCCTCATCGTTCGTCACCGGCAGCGCGTTGCTGGCGGACGGTGGCGTTTCGATCCACCGCGCGTAGATGGCGGATACGAAAAGGCCGGGGTCATGCCCCGGCCTTTCGCGGTCGATTTCAGATCACCAGATCTGCACCCGGTCTTCCGGGTCCTTCCACATGCCGTCACCAGGACGGGTGTTGAAGGCCTGGTGGAACGCGGGGACGTTCTCCAGCGTGCCGTTGGCGCGGTATTCGCTCGGTGAATGCGGGTCGGACTTGACCCGCTCGATCAGCGCCTCGTCCCGGAACTTGCGCGCCCAGACCTGGCCCCAGCCGATGAACAGACGCTGGTCGCCGGTGAGCCGGTCGATGACCGGAGCCGGCCGGCCGTCGAGCGCGAGATGATAGGCCTCGTAGGCGATGCTCAAGCCGCCGAGATCACCGATGTTCTCGCCCAGCGTGAGCTGCCCGTTGACGTGGTAGCCGGGCAGCGGCTCGTAGGCGTCGTACTGGTCGATCAGCTTCGCGGTCAGGGTGTTGAACGCCTCGCGGTCGGCATCGGTCCACCAGTTGTTGAGATTGCCCTCGCCGTCGAACTTGGATCCCTGGTCATCGAATCCATGACCAATCTCGTGGCCGATCACCGCGCCGATGCCGCCGTAGTTCACCGCGTCCTCGGCTTCCAGATCAAAGAACGGCGGTTGCAGGATGGCGGCCGGGAACACGATCTCGTTGGCGACCGGGTTGTAGTAGGCATTCACCGTCTGCGGCGTCATGTGCCATTCGTCCTCGTCCACCGGACCACCGAGCTTGGCGATGTCGCGTCTGGCCTCGACCAGGTTGGAACGAACGATGTTGCCGAACAGGTCGTCGGCCTTCACCTCCAGCGCGGAGTAGTCCTTCCACTTGTTCGGGTAGCCGATCTTGGGCCGGAAGGTCGCGAGCTTTTTCAGAGCCTCGTCCTTGGTCTCGTCGGTCATCCAGTCCAGCTCCTTGATGGACTGCTCGTAGGCCAGCAGCAGGTTGTCGACCAGGCGCTCCATCCGCTGCTTGGCGACCGGCGGAAAATGCTGCTTGACGTACTGACGACCCAGTACCTCGCCAAGCGAATGCTCGACACTGGCCACGCCCCGCTTCCAGCGCGGCCGATTCTCCGGCGTGCCCCGCAGGGTGGTGCCGTAGAAGGCAAAGTCCTGATTGACGAAATCCTCCGACAGGAAACCCGCGAAGGAATCGATCACCTTCCACTTGAGGTAGGCCTTCCAGGTCGCCAGGTCGGTGTCGGTGATCAGTCCGTCGGTTGCCTCGAAGAAGCTGGGCTGGCGGATGATGACCGCATCGATGTCCACGCCGGCTTCAGCGAGGAAGCTGCCCCAGTCGAAACCGGGGGTCAGCTCACCCAGCTCGGCCACGGCCACCTTGTTGTAGGTCTTGGTGATATCGCGGCTGTCGACCTTGGTCCACTGCGCCTTCGCCAGCTCGGTTTCCAGCGCGAAGATCGCCTGGGCCTTGGCGGGTGCATCATCGATATCGGCCAGATTCAGCATGGCCTCGATATGCCGGACATACGCCTCACGAATTCCGGCAAAGGCCTCCGTGTCTTCCAGGTAGTAGTCGCGATCCGGCAATCCGGTGCCCGACTGGGTGAAGTAGATCGTGTATTGATCGGAGTTCTTGGCGTCCTGATAGATATAGGCGCCGTAGAGGCCGCCGACGCCAATCAGCTGGTGATGCGCCCACAGCGCCGGGAAGTCCTCGGTGGAGGTCAGCGCGTCAATCCGCGCGAACTCCTCGGCGAGCGGCTCGGCGCCCAACGTGTTGACGGTCTCGACATCCATGAAGCTGGCGTAGAAATCTCCAATCTTCTGCTCATCCGAACCCTCGGCGGCATCGGTCGCGGCGGCGGTCTCGATGATCTCGCGCAACTGCTTTTCCGCACGGTCGGCCAGGATGCTGAATGCGCCGTAGTTGGAGCGGTCGGCGGGAATGTCGGTCTGATCCATCCAGGTGCCGTTCACCCAGCGGTAGAAGTCGTCCTGCGGCTTGACCGAGGTGTCGAAATTCTCATGAATGACCCCGGAGGCCAGCGGCGCATCGGACACCGCGGTGGACCCGGAATCCTGGGACGACAGATGCGAGCAGGCGACCACGCCAAGCGCGGCGCCGCCCAATAAAAGGTGTTTGATCACTGGAAATACCTGACAAAAAACCCGGGCAGGCTAGCAGAAACGCCAGTCCGCTCGGAAAAACCACTAACCGCGGCTTTCGATCAGCGCGGTCTGCCCTTGTAAGGGCAGGATGCCGCAACCTGGCAAAATGGTCGCAGGCGTATCCGGAATGTTCAGACAAGCCTCCGGATGACATCGCCCGGAGGGCGGGGCGTCATAGGCGTACCGCGCCCGATGTGATCTCCTCGACCATCTGGGTGGTCAATCGCTGATAGCCGACATCGCGATCCAGCAGCACGTAGATCGGATCGGTGACCGCGACGGGATCGAACCCCTCGGCCTTCAGTTCGACCTTGCGGTACTTGAAGGTGCCGGTGGTGTCGTGCTCGGTACGCAACCGGATGAACACCGGCACCGCATAGGCGGGCAGCGCCTCGCACAAGCCGCTGGCGAGCACCCGACCGTCGAAGTCCTGCCCGTCGCGCAGGGTCACGGCGGCCATGCCCGCGCGACCGTCATGATCGGGCACCTGCACGCCGTAGACGACGCCGTGCTCGATCCCGGGCAGCTTGGCCAGCACTCCTTCGATCTCCCCCGTCGCCACGTTCTCGCCCTTCCAGCGGAACGTGTCACCGGTCCGGTCAACGAACTGGATATGCCGCAGGCCCTGATCCCGCACGAGATCACCAGTGTTCAGCCAGCAGTCACCCTCACGGAACACGTTGCGCAGCAACTTGCGTTCGCTGGCCTTGGGATCGGTGTAGCCGTCGAACGGCCGCCGGTTGGTGACCTTGCTGATCAGCAGCCCCACATTGCCGCGGCCGACACGCCGCATTCGCTGCCTGGCGCCCTGCCGCACCGGCTCGTCGGCATCAATGTCGTATTCGACAATCGCGAACGCCATGGGCGTGAAGCCCGCGGTCCGATCCACGCCGAAGGCGTTGATGAACGCGATGTTCGATTCGCTGGCGCCGTAAAACTCGTAGATGCGCTCGATCCCGAAGCGCTGCTGAAACGCGCCCCAGATCTCGGGGCGCAGCCCGTTGCCGGTGATCAGACGCACCGCGTGATCCCGGTCGCTCCCGGTCGGCGGCTGATTCAGCAGGTAGCGCAACAGCTCGCCGATGTAGCAGAACGCAGTGGCCCCGTTGTCCCGAATGCGATCCCAGAACCGGCTGGCGCTGAATTTCCGATCCAGCGCCAGACAGGCACCGGCCGACAGCACGCTGCTCCAGGACACCGTGAGCGCGTTGTTGTGGTAGAGCGGCAGGCAGACATAGAACACGTCATCGGCCCGCAGCCGCAGCGTCGCATTGCCGACGCCACCCATCGCCGAGAGCCAGCGGTAGTGCGTCATCACCGAGGCCTTGGGCAGGCCGGTGGTGCCCGACGTGAAGATGTAGAAGCATGGCTGGTCGGCGCGCACGTCCGGCGTCGTCGACGGATTGCTGCCGGCCTGCTGCTCGGCGAGGTCATCCAGATCCCGCCAGCCGCCCGGCGCCGCTTTCCCCTCATCGCCGCCGTGCCACAGCAGCACGCAATCGGTGGCCGCATCGGCCCCGAACCCTGACGAGGCCAGGGCGTCACGACATTCCGCGCTGACAATCAGCGCCCGCGGCCGGACCAGGCCGATACTGTGCGCGAGCACCTCGCCCCGCTGATTGTGGTTGAGCAGGCCCGCCACCGCGCCAAGCTTCAGTGCCGCGGCCACGCAGGCCAGCGCCTCCGGTCGGTTCTCCATCAGAACCGCCACGGTCTGCCCGGAACCGATCCCGGCATCGGCCAGCACCGCGGCGATGCGGTTTACCCAGGCATTGAATTCCGCGTAGGTCCAGGTACGGCCCTCGAAGCGCAGCGCTGGTGCATTCGGCGTCCTTGCCGCCCAGCGCTCGAGAATCAGGCCGATCGACTGGCGACTGCCGGGCCGGATCGTCACCAACCGGTACAAGCCCCGAGCCACGGCGGGTACGTCGGCGGCGCCTCGGACGAGACCCCGCGCGATATCGGCAAACCCGACCTGCTTGGTTTCGTTCATCGTCGTCCCTTGTTCGTGCGGGCTCACCCCCGCTGATGGACTGCACAGGGTAGCGACATCGCGCACCCATGCGAATGCCCTGCTGCACCGCAAAAACCCCGCAGCACGGTCAACCGCATCGCCCGCGGGCGGGTCAGGTCCCGGATAAACTGGGAGGATGAACGCGACCTGGTTGCAACACGTTCCGTACGAGGGTCCTGGCTCGATCAGCGAGTGGATGGCGCGACGCGGCATCCCGTTCCCCGCCGTGGCGCTCTGGAACAACGAACCATTGCCCGATCCCGCGTCGCTGGACCTGCTGGTGGTGATGGGCGGGCCGATGAATGTCGATGAGACGGATGCCCACCCCTGGCTGCTCGCCGAGCGACAATTTATCCGCGACGCCATCGACGCGGGCGTGCGCGTACTGGGCATCTGCCTGGGCGCGCAGCTCATTGCTCGCGCGCTGGGCGCCGAGGTGCACCCCGGGCCGCGACAGGAGGTCGGCTGGTTTCCGATCCGCCGCATCGCCGGCGCGACGCATCCCCTGTTCGATGACCTGCCCGATGAACTGATGGCCTATCACTGGCATGGCGATACCTTCGATCTTCCGGAAGGCGCCATCCACATCGCCGGCAGCCAGCGCTATCCCAACCAGGCCTTCGCATGGGGCGACCACGTGATCGCGCTGCAATGCCATCTGGAAACCACGCCGCAAAGCGCGCGGGACATCGTCGACAACACACGGTTCACGCCGGGGCCGGATATCCAGTCCGCCGATGACATGCTCGCGGACCCGGCGCGTTTCGACGCCCTTCGGTCGGTCATGGACGCGATGATGGAGCGGCTGGTCACGTGACACGCCCTGCGCGACCGCGATGAATTTCGGCAGCATCGACCCGTGGATGTTCGCGGCCGGGCTGGGCTTCTTCCTGTTCGGCATGCGCCAGCTCGAAGTCGGGCTGAAGATCGTCGGCGGCGGCTGGCTGGAAACCACGCTGCGCCGCTCCACCGGGCATCCGCTGGGATCGGTCACTGTCGGCATCATCGCTACCGCGATCCTGCAAAGCAGTTCGCTGGTGGGGCTGATGGTGCTGGCTTTCGTCGGCGCCGATATCCTGCGCATGCGTAACGCCGTGGGCGTGATCTTCGGCTCCAATCTCGGCACGACCTTCACCGGCTGGCTGGTCACGGCGATCGGCTTCAAGCTCGATCTGGAAGGGCTGGCGTTGCCAATCATCGCCATCGGTATGCTTGGCACGGTCGCGCTGGAACGTCGGGCCATGGCCCGCGGCACCGCGCTGGTGCTGCTGGGCCTGGGGCTGCTGCTCTACGGCCTGGCGTTCATGAAGGACAGCGTCGAGGTGTTCGCCGCGTCGCTGGACCTCTCCGCGCTCGCCGGGCTGCACGCGTACTGGTTCTTCGTCACCGGCTTCGTCTTCGCCGCCGTGATCCAGTCCAGTTCGGCGACGATGATGATCACGTTGTCGGCGCTGCACGCCGGCATCGTCGATCTGCCATCGGCCGCGGCAATCGCCATCGGCGCCGACCTCGGCACCACGTCGACGCTGATGATCGGCAGTCTGCGCGCGACCGCAGCCGGCAAGCAGGTTGCACTGGCGCATTTTCTCTACAACCTGGTCACCGCGATCATCGCCCTGTTCATCCTGTTGCCGGTGCTGGAACCGGGCCTGCGCCTGGTCGGGCTCACCGACCCGCTGTTCAGCCTGGTCGCGTTCCACAGCTTCTTCAACCTGCTGGGCATCTTTATCTTCCTGCCGCTGATCGATCCGTTCTCGCGTTTTCTGGAACGCCGCTTCGTCCGCATCGCCCCCGGCCGCGCGCAGTACCTCGGCAAGACACCACCGCAGATCGACACGGCGGCCCTGGCGGCGCTGGAGGCGGAAACCATCGCGCTGCTCCGCAGCGTGATCGCCCTGAACCGGCGCTGCTTCAGGCTGGAGGGACCGAACGCCACCGGCTGGGCAGCGCGGCTCGGCAACCACAATCCGAGCTATGAAGAGGCCTACGCGACGCTGAAGCAGATCGAAGGCGAGGTGCGGGACTATGCGCGTCGGACGCAGACGCTGTCGCAATCCGACCGGGTCGCGGCGCGCATCGAGCACCTGCTGATGGCCGTGCGCGACGGCATCTACTCCGCGAAGAGCATCAAGGACATCCGCGCCAACCTGGTGGAATTTCGCCATCTGGAGCAGGACGGAATCCGCGCCTATGTCGAGCGGCTGACCATGCACATGCGCGGGTTCTACAGCGGCCTCGAGGCCATTGTCGACAGCGATGAAACCGTGGCCGCCGAACGCACCGATGATCTGCACCGGGTCGACGGCGAGTTCATGCGAACCGTGACTCAGGACTTCTACCGCGACGAGTCCACCGCGGCCCTGACCGACCTGCAAACCTCGACGTTTCTCAACGTGCTGCGTGAAGTCGACTCGGCCGATCGCGCGCTGATTCGCGCCGTGCAGGCGCTGAACCAGCAAACCGCTTGAGGCAGGTCAACGAGTGGTCATGACGGGCGTCTAGACTGCAAGCCATGTCAGCGCCCCTCAAACCCTCGCAGCCGACGGACGAACCGGTCTTCCACGCGCGGGGGCTGACCAAGGTCTACCGCATGGGCGAGGTCGAGGTGCATGCGCTGCGCGGTGTCGATCTGGACCTGTACGCCCGCGAGTTCGTCGTGCTGCTGGGTGCGTCCGGCAGCGGCAAGTCGACACTGCTGAACATTCTCGGCGGCCTGGACGCGCCCACCGATGGCGAGGTGAGTTGCCGCGGCACGCTGCTGACCGGCGCCGATGAGGATGCGCTGACCCGGTTCCGGCGGGCCAACGTCGGTTTCGTGTTCCAGTTCTACAACCTGATCCCCAGCCTGACCGCGCGGGAAAACGTGGCGCTGGTCACGGACATCGCCGACAACCCGATGACCCCGGAAGACGCGCTGGCGCTGGTCGGGCTGACCGAGCGCATGGACCACTTTCCGGCGCAGCTCTCCGGCGGCGAACAGCAACGGGTCGCCATCGCCCGCGCCGTGGCCAAACGCCCGGCCGTGCTGCTCTGCGACGAACCCACCGGCGCGCTGGACTCCAAAACCGGGATTCGCGTGTTGCAGGTGCTGGAACGCATCAATGCGGAAACCGGGGCGCTGACGGTGGTGATCACCCACAACGCCGTCATCGGCGACATGGCCGATCGCATCATCCATCTGAGCGACGGGCGGATTGCCGGGGAGGATCGCAATCCGCAACGCGCCCGCGCCGACGAGTTGCACTGGTGAAGACGCTGCACACCAAGCTGCGCCGTGAACTGCGTCAGCTCACCGGACAGTTACTGGCCATCGCGCTGGTGATGACCGGCGGGATCGGCACCATGGTCATGGCGCTGACCAATTACCAGGCACTGTCGGACACCCAGACCCGCTACTACAGCGAGTACCGCTTCGCCGATGTGTTCGCCAGCCTCAAGCGCGCGCCGGACGCCATGGCCGACGCGGTCCGGGCCGTGGACGGCGTCCGCCACGTGGAGACGCGAGTCACCGGCTTCGCCAATCTCGAAATTGATGGCTATGACGAGCCGGTGACGGGCCAGCTCGTCTCGCTGTCGGGGCCCGGCGATCCGGGATTGCACCAGCTTTATCTGCGCGCCGGGCACCTGCCGGACGCGAATGACGAGGTCGTCATCAGCGAGGCCTTCGCCAACGCGCACGGCTTCCGGCCAGGCGATACGCTGACCGCGATTCTCAACGGCCGGCGCCAGCGGCTGCGCATCAGCGGCCTGGGTTTGTCGCCGGAGTTCGTCTATCAGATCCGGCCGGGCGACGTGTTTCCCGACAACCAGCGTTTCGGCGTGCTGTGGATGCGACGCGAGCCGCTGGCCACGGCCTTCGATCTGGACGGCGCGTTCAACGACCTGATCCTGACGCTGGAGCGCGACGCCCGGGCGCAGGACGTGATCGACACTCTGGACCGCCTGCTCGAGCCCTACGGCTGCGCCGGCGCCTACGACCGGTCGTTGCAGGTCTCGCACCGCTTTCTCGACGAAGAACTGCGTGGGCTCGACGTGATGACCCGGATGTTCACGGTGATCTTTCTCAGCGTCACGGCGTTTCTGCTCAACGTGGTCATCGGCCGCCTGATCAGCACCCAACGCGAACAGATCGCCGTGCTCAAGGCCTTCGGCTACTCCCGGCTCGAAGTCGCCAAGCACTATGTCGAACTCGCGCTGCTGATGGTCGGTTTTGGCGTGCTGCCGGGCCTGGCGATGGGCTCCTGGCTGGGACGCGGCATGGCCAATCTCTACATGGAGTTCTACAGCTTTCCGTTCCTGTCCTGGTCGCTGCGACCGGGGGTGATCGCGCTGGCATTCGGCTTCGCACTGGTCGCCGCGATACTCGGCACCATCGGCGGGCTGCGACGCGCCTTCGCGCTGGCGCCGGCCGAGGCGATGCGCCCCGAGGCGCCGCCGGTGTTCCGGCGCACGCTGGGCGAGCGGCTCGGATTCGGACGCCTGCTCGATCCCGCGGCGCGCATGGTGCTGCGCAACCTGGAGCGCAGGCCGCTGCGCTCGACGCTGTCGGTACTCGGCATCGGCATGGGCGTCGGCATCCTGATCATGTCGCGATTCCAGGCCAGCGCCGTCGACGCAATGGTCGAGGTGCAGTTCGGGCTGGCGCAGCGCGACGATCTCGCGGTGACCTTCGTCGAGCCCACGGCCTCGCGCTCGGCGCTGGACCTGGCATCGCTACCCGGCGTGTACGCGGTGGAACCGTTCCGGACGGCCTCGGTGCGGCTGCGTAACGAGCACCGCAGCTACCGGCTGGCGCTGCTGGGGCTGACACCGGGCGCGGACCTCAAGCGCCTGCTGGACGACAGCCTGCACCCGGTATCGCTGCCCGACGACGGTCTGCTGCTCACCGACTATCTCGCGACCATGCTTGATGTCGAGGCGGGCGACACGCTCGGTGTCGAGTTTCTGGAAGGCCATCGCCGTACCGTGTCGGTGCCGGTCACGGGTGTGGTCCGCGAGTACCTGGGTGTCGGCGCCTATGCCTCGCGCGCGACGGTGAACCGGCTGCTGGACGAGGGGCCATCGATCTCCGGCGCCTGGCTGGGACTGGACCCAAGGCACCGAACCCAGGTGATCCGCGAGCTGCGTGCCGCACCGCAGGTCGCCGCCGTGACCGATCGCGTGGCGACCATGCAGAGCTTTCGCGACACCATGGCGGAGAACGTGCTGACCTTCGCGCTGATCGCGACGCTGCTGGCCGGCAGCATCGCCTTCGGCGTGGTCTACAACAGCGCCCGGATCACGCTGGCCGAGCGCGGTCGCGAACTCGCGAGCCTGCGGGTGCTGGGCTACACGCGGCAGGAGATTCGCGGCCTGCTGCTGGGCGAGCTGTTCGCACTCAGTTTCACCGCGCTGATCCCCGGGTTCCTGATCGGCTACGGCCTGTCAGCGCTGATGATTCGGGCCTTCGCCTCCGATCTCTACCGCATCCCGCTGATCTTCGACCCGTCGGGCTTCGCGCTCGCCGCCCTCGTCACACTGGCTTCGACCGTGCTCTCGGCATTGTTCGTGCGCCGGCGCCTGAACCGGCTGGACCTGGTCTCGGTCCTCAAATCCAGGGAGTAGACCGATGAAACCCGCAAAGTTGATCCGCTATGTCGTCGGCATCGCCGTGCTCGCCACCCTGGTCGCCGTGATGCTGTGGCCAGCCGCCCAGCTCGTGGACATCCGCGAGGTCGAACAGGGCGCCGTAGTGGCCTCGATCGAGGCCGAAGGACGCACGCGGCTGCGCCATCGCTACGTCATCACCGCACCGGTGGCGGCGACAACACGCCATCCGGCGCTGGAACCGGGCGATCCGGTGCGGGCAGGCCAGGTGCTGGTGGTGATGGACCCCGTGACCTCGCCGGTGCTGGATGCCCGCGCCCGCACGCAGGCTGAGGCCGAAGTCGCCGCCGCCGAGGCGGCCCTGGCCGCCAGCCGGGAGGACACGCGCGCCGCCGAGGCGGTCGCCGCCCAGGCCCGGGCGGAAGCGAAGCGCCTGCGGGCCTTGCTGGAACGCCAGGCCGTCGCGCCCGACACGGCCGAGCGCGCCGAAACCGAAAGTCGCCGCGCGGAACGGGCATCGGCCAGCGCGCGGTTTCACGAGGTCACGGCGAAACATCAGCTGGAGGCGGCAAAGGCCGTGCTGGCGACGGCGGACGGCGGCACGCCATCGGATGATACGGCCGTACGCCTGACCTCCCCCATCGATGGCGTGCTGCTGCAACGTCATTTCGACAGCGCCCAGCCGGTACAGACCGGGGCGCCGCTATGCGAGATCGGCAATCCCCGGGACATGGAAGTGGAGGTCGACGTGCTGTCCAGCGACGCCGTGCGGCTGCGTCCGGACATGCGCGTCGAATTGCTGCGCTGGGGCCGGCCCGAAGCGCTGGCGGGCCGGGTGCGGCGGGTGGAGCCCAACGCGTTCACGAAATTCTCCGCGCTGGGCGTGGAGGAGCAGCGCGTCTGGGTCATGGTCGAACTCACCAGCGACCAGGACCAGTGGTCACGTCTCGGCGTGGGTTACCGGGTCAACGCCCGCTTCGTGTTGCGTGAAGCGGCCGACGTGGTGCGCGTGCCGACCAGCGCGCTGTACTCAGTCGCGGATGGGACCGCGGTCTTCGTCGCCGACGGTGGCCGCGCCCGGCGAGCGCTGGTGCAAACCGGCATCGAAGGGGACGGCTGGGTCGAGGTCCGCTCGGGCCTGAAGGCCGGCGATGCCGTCATCGCCCACCCCGATCGCTCGCTCGAAGACGGCGCCCGCATCCGGGCGCGCTGAACCGCGCCGGGTCCGGCGCGCGGCTACGCCGTCTGCGCCATCCAGCCGTTGACCGAAGGCGACAACATCGTCTGTGGGCGCTGGCCGGCCAGCTCGGCGATGTAGGTGTCCAGCCACCGCTGCGCCTCGGCGCGGCCGTCGCGGCGGTGCTCCGCCATGTTGTTGCGCATGAACGGCGCCATGGCGAGGAAATCCTCGATGTCCCGCACATCGAACCGGCTCAGCGAACGGCGCATGCCGACGCCCATGCGCTCGACCATGTAGGCATTGAGGCGTTGCTCGAAGGCATCCTCGGGCAGCGCCAGCATCGGCTTGCCGAAGTGGATCGCCTCGCCGGCGAGCTGATTGCCCGAAGTGCCGACAACCGCCTTGGCGCTGGCGAGATCACGGACGAATTCGGCATTCGCCGGCGCCTTGAACAGCAGATTGTCGTCCTGCCCGCGACGGTCGGTGCCGTAGACAATCACCGGTCGGTCGCACTTGCGCAGCGCTTCCTCGACACGGGGGCGGAACAGGTGATCGCCCTTGTTGAAGTAGGCCAGCAGATGCTCGCCCTGCGTCGGCGTCACGCCCAGCACCTCGTCGCGCATCAGCGGACCAATGACGCGGGTCCGGGCGTCCTTCGGCGTGGCCGGGTAGAAGCTGGAGATGAGGATACGATCCGGCTGCCCCATCAGGTAACGGTAGCCCATCGCGTCCCGCAAACCGGCGGCACGCAACTCCCAGGGGAAATGCGGCTCGCAATGCGCGATCACGCCGACGTGATCAAAGCTGATGGTCGGAATGCCCATCGCCTCGGCGGCACGCAGCGTCCAGGCCTCGGAATCGGAAATCACCACGTCCGGGCGAAAGCGCGCGAACTCGTTCATCAACGTCTGCATGCCATCGAGCTGGAACAGCAGATCGGCGATCGGCTTGACGTTGCGTGCCACGGTGCGGCGCATGGAATAGCGGCCGTCGTTTCCGTAGTGGTAGCGGAACAACGGAATTTCCGTGGTCGGGAAGCGTGGAGACAGCACCTTGAACGCATCCGCCGCCGCGAACACGCGCACATCGTGCTGTTCCATCAAATGAGGAAGAACGGTCCCGGTCCGCATCGCGTGACCGCGACCGTAACCCATTACACCGTAGGCAATTCGCATGGTGGTGTCCTGCTACAGGTTTCCACCAAGCTACCGATCGTGTTTGATCGATCGATGACGTTTGTATGACTGCCAGATGACACGGGCAGCCGCCATCATTCAACGCTGGCAGCCGTCCGCGTCGAATTCCACGCTAACGCTTTCCACCTGTCCCGCCTCGTCTTCGGTGACTTGCATCTCGGGACACGGCGCATTGGCCGGACGCGGGGCGATCGCCAGGCGCGCCATGCGCTGGCCGGGGTTGGCCTCCTTGAGCAGGACGGCCAGGTGCCTGGTTTCAGGATCTTCCGCCAGCTTCTTGTTGACGCTTTTCATCAGCGAACTGGTCGCCCTGAACACCTGCTCCGGCTCAGCCATACGGGCGACGAACCCGCATCCGTCACCGTCATTGCAGTGGAAGTCTTCCATGTAGGTGGACGGCGGTACCGAGCTGCTTGTGAAGCCGGCCGCGGCGGCCGACTCGACCCTCTGCGACAAGGCGCGCGTCCAGACCGGCTGCAAGACATCGTCCTGTTTCATCGAGCCGGCGGCTTCATGGCGCAGGCTTGACGTGTGACCGGGCGCCACGGCCCGATCCTGTGTCGGGACCGGGCTGGCGGCAACCGCGGGTGCGGGCTGGTCATCGACCATGGGCGACGGCCCGGGCCCTATCGTCGCGTCAGCCAGCGGGCGGTCGGCTCCGCGAAACACGGCGAACACAGCCACCGCGCAAAGTACGCCACCACCAATCAGCACTCCCCACCGCATCGCGCGCTCCCGGGATTGCGAATCAGAAATCCACGGTCTCCGTATCGCCGGCATCGATACTGACGTTGGTCTGACCGGAAAACTCGATGTCGTCCTGCACCAGCGGATCGTCCAGGCGCCCCTGGCAGGTGAATGCGACGGTGTAGTTGCCTTCGGGCAGGAATCCCACGGTGTAGGTGTATTCGCCCGAGACGTCGTCCATCTCCACCGCGCCGTAGGTGATCGCGTCGTCGACCGAGTTGTCGAGATCGCTGACGGTGGCGCTGTTGCCGGAGAAGACGTAGACGATGTTGCCGACGTCGTTGTTGTCTCCGTTGTCACAATCCGAATCCGTCAGCCTGGATTCGTCGACGGTGCCGGTCAGCGTGCCGGCGTCGTCATCCAGCACCAGCCGCAGCCGCGGCGCGAGGCGGTAGTCGGTGGAGGTCCCGGTGGGTTCCAGGATGGACCGCCGCAGGTCGAAGTCGATGGTCAGCGCCGTGCGCTCGTCCTCTTCGACGGTGAAGTTGCGGGAGACGCTGCGGCTGCCGCCACCGGCGTTGCTGAGCACCAGCGGGAACTCGCCACCGTCGGAGAAGGTAATGGTCGAATCCGACTCGCCGGCCACGGCATTGATCAGCAGACGGATGCCGCTGTAGGTCCCGCCGGGCGTGTCGTCATCGGAAACCAGGGTCACCGTCCGCCCGCCGCTGAGATCGGCCAGATTGATGGTCCGCGGCTCGTCGAACTCGTAGGTTTCGGCAGTGCCCGCATCGGTCAGCAGTTCCACACCGGTGATCTCGACATTGACCGCGGTGGCCTCGTCGGCAGGCGCGTCGGTGAGGCGAATCTGCAACTCGCCCTCGCAGGCGATGAGCAGCAGTGGAGCCAGCGCCACGATCAGCGCTCGAGGGAGAAATCGTCGAATCATTCCTTGAATCCTGGTGGTCATCATGCAGGTCGCGCGACCCCGGCGAACGCAGCCATCGTCCCATTGTATAGGCGAAGCAATGCGGAACCGGAGACGGTCATCGGCGTCCGTATACTGACGCCTCCTTGAACACGGATGTCCGCGATGACGGGTCTCTTCGAAGTCGATGCCTTGCTCGCGCTGGTCACCTTGACGGCGCTGGAGATCGTTCTGGGTATCGACAACATCATTTTCATTTCGATCCTCGCCAGCCGGCTTCCGGTGGAGCAGCAGCCGCGGGCACGCACGCTGGGACTGGCCGCGGCGATGATCACGCGGGTGCTTCTGCTGCTGTCGCTAACCTGGGTCATGAAGCTCACGGCGCCGCTGTTCGCGGTGTTCGGGCATGCCGTCTCGGGGCGGGACCTGATCCTGCTCGGCGGCGGTCTGTTCCTGCTCGCGAAGTCGACGCTGGAAATCCATCACAAGCTGGAGGGCGACGACGAGTCACACGGCAGCGGCCGCGCGGTGGCCGGTTTCGCCGGGGTGATCATCCAGATCATGATCCTGGACATCGTGTTCTCGCTAGACTCGGTGATCACCGCCATCGGCATGACCGAGAACGTGCCGGTGATGATCATCGCCATCGTGCTGGCCGTCGGTTTCATGATGTTCGCGGCCGGCGCAGTGTCGCGCTTCGTCGACAACCATCCGACGGTGAAGATCCTGGCGTTGTCGTTCCTGATCCTGGTGGGCGTCGCACTGATCGGCGAAGGCCTGCACTTCCACATTCCCAAGGGCTACATCTACTTCGCGATGGCCTTCTCGGTGGCGGTGGAGATGATCAATCTGCGCGTGCGCAAGACCCACCAGCCGGTCCGGCTGCACGGACCAAAGGCGGAGGCTGAATGACCGACACCACCGATCATCGCGCGCAGCGGCTGGAGATCCGGCCGGCAACGCTGGGCGACGTACCCGAGATCCTCCGGCTGGGCGCGATTGCCTACAGCGAGCAGGACAACTATTCCGTCGAGCAGATCTCGGCGCAGATTCGGTGGTTTCCGGACGGCCACCTGGTCGCGGTGCATGACGGCGAGGTGGTCGGATACTGCGCCAGCATCCGTCTGTCCGAAAGCCGCGCACTGAGCCCGCACACCTGGAAGGGCATCACCGGCAACGGCTACGGCAGCACGCACGACCCCGACGGCGACTGGCTCTACGGCTACGAGGTCATGGTCGACCGCAGTCATCGCGGGCATCGACTCGGCCAGCGCCTGTACACCGCACGCCGCAAGCTCTGCATCGAACTGGGGCTCAAGGGCATCGTGTTCGGCGGCCGCCTGCCCGGACTGGCCAAGCGTCACGCGGACTATCCGTCCGCTCAGGATTACGTCGACGCGGTGAAGGCCGGCGACCTGCGTGATCAGGTCATGAGCTTTCAGCTGCGCAACGGCTTCGAGCCAATCGGCGTGCTGCCCGGCTACGACCCCACCGATCGCGCCTCACTGGGCTATGCCGTGCATCTGATGTGGCGCAACACCCACGAGCGGCCACGCTCGCGGCACGCGGCCTACGCCCCGGACCGGCCGGCCTCCACGGTGCGGATCGCATCGGTGCAATACCTGCAACGCGCGATCGACGACTGGGCCGGGTTCGAGCGAATTGTCACGTACTTTGTCGACACGGTCGCCGACAATCGCTGCGATTTCGTGGTTTTTCCCGAATATTTCACCGTGCAGCTGCTGTCGATCGAGAATGCGGCGCTGTCCCCGCTGGAATCGATCCGCAAGCTCGCCGAGTACGCCGAGCCGGTGCGTGACCTGCTCCAGCGCCTGGCTCTGCGCTACAACATCAACATCATCGGCGGCTCGCATCCCGTCGAGCAGGCGGACGGGACACTGCTCAACGTGGCGTGGATCTGCCTGCGCAATGGCGAGGTGCATGAGCAGGCGAAGATTCACCCAACCCCGGGCGAACGTTATTGGTGGCAGATCACCGGCGGCGACACGGTGCGCGCCATCGATACGGACTGCGGACCGATCGGCGTGCTGATCTGCTACGACTCGGAATTCCCGGAACTCACCCGGCACCTGGTCGACCAGGGCGCGAACCTGCTGTTCGTGCCGTTCTCCACCGAGGAGCGCTACGGCTACCTGCGGGTGCGCTACTGCTCGCAGGCGCGTTGCATCGAGAACCAGATCTATGTGGCGACGGCGGGCAATGTCGGCAACCTTCCGCGGTTCTTCAACATGGACATGCACTACGCGCAGTCCGGTATCTACACACCCTGCGACTTTCCGTTCGCGCGTGACGGCATTGCCGCCGATACCACGCCCAACGTGGAGATGATCGCGTTCGCCGACCTGTCACTGGACGCGCTGGTCCAGGCACGCAAGTCCGGCACGGTGCAGAACCTGAAGGACCGCCGCCACGACCTGTACACGGTGCGCTGGGGCGGCGGTCCGGGACCGGGGCGGCAGTAGCGCCCCGTATCGGTCGCGGCTAGAAGCGGTAGCCGACGCCGGCGAGGACCACGGTCGGGTCGATGGTCACATCGAACTCGTCCGCCTTGGAGCCATCGGCCAGATAAACCGACGCGGTGGTCTCGATGTCCACGTACCACAGCGACACGGTGCCGAACCAGCGATCGGTGAAGTCATAGTCGGCGCCGAGGTTGACCGCCCAGCCCCAGGATTCCTCCAGGCCGAGGGTCACGTCGTTGCCGAGCGCGGTGCGCAGCGAGTCGGAGGCTTCCTCGTCGAAGAACTGGGTGTGGTTGATGCCCAGGCCGCCATAGAGGTGCAGGTTGGGCATGGGCTGGCCGTAGTACTGGGCGTACAGCGTGGGCGGCAGATGCTTGGTCGTTCCTGCCTTCCCGACGGCCGAAATGCCGCCTTCCGCCTGAATGTCGTGCTCGAACGGAGAGGCGCCCAGCAGTTCAACGGCCCAGTGGTCGGTGAGCATGTAGGTCAGGGTCAGCCCCAGCGAGGTGGCGTCATCAACGCTCACCCGGTTGTTCGGATCGCCGAGTACCGGGTCGCTGTCGGAGTCGGGCATCACGTTGGCCACCCCGGCGCGGACAAAGAAATCGCCGGCCGCGAGTTCGGCGGCGAATGCACTGCCGCCGAACGCGAGACCCGCGACAACGGCCAGTGAAGTGATTCGGTTGTTGATCTGCATGATCGACTCCTTCTGAGACGAGGTGAGATGTGTTCGTTGACGGGCGCGAGCATCCTCCTGCGACACACCCCCGGATTTGACCTGCATCAACGAAGTTCGAACCGCGACTCCACCCCCGGCCTAAACCCGGCAGAACATTGATCTGGATCAACGGAAGCGGGGTCGCCCCGCCCGGCGGACGCACCTGCGGAGAGCCGGCGGGCCGGGTAGAATTCCCGCCCATGGATGGCGATATCACCCCCATCGTTGACCCGCTCAACGACGCTCAGCGCGAAGCCGTCACGGCCCCTCTCGAACACCGTCTGATCCTCGCCGGCGCCGGCAGCGGCAAGACCCGCGTGCTGACCCATCGCGTGGCCTGGCTCATGGGTGTGGAAGCTGTGTCGCCGCTGTCGATTCTGGCGGTCACCTTCACCAACAAGGCCGCCAAGGAGATGCGCCAGCGCATCGAGTCGCTGGTGCGGTTTCCGACCCGGGCCATGTGGGTCGGCACCTTCCACGGCATCGCCCATCGCATGCTGCGACTGCATGCCAAGGAGGCTGGCCTGGGACCGTATTTCCAGATCCTGGATGCCGACGACCAGCAGCGGCTGGTCAAGCGCCTGCTCAAGAGCATGGAACTGCCGGACGACCAGTGGGCACCCAAGCAGGTCACCGGCTTCATCAACGCACGCAAGGAAGAAGGGCTGCGGCCGGGGGATCTGGATGATCGCGGCGAGTACACCCGGCGCACACTGATCCAGATCTACGGCGCCTACGAGGACGCCTGCCGACGCGCCGATCTGGTCGACTTCGCCGAACTGCTGCTGCGCGCCCACGAGCTGTGCCGCGACAACCCGCAGATCCAGGCGCATTACCGCAACCGGTTCCAGCACATCCTGGTCGACGAGTTCCAGGACACCAACAAGCTGCAGTACGCCTGGCTGCGCGTGCTCGCCGGCGACCGCGCCAAGCTGTTCGTCGTCGGTGACGACGACCAGTCGATCTATTCCTGGCGCGGGGCGCGGGTCGAGAACATCATCCGCTTTCCCAAGGACTTCCCGGGCACTCAGACGATCCGCCTGGAGCAGAACTACCGCTCCACCGGCCACATCCTGAAGACGGCGAACACGTTGATCGCGCACAACAGCGGCCGGCTGGGCAAGGAATTGTGGACGGAGGATGCCGATGGTCCACCGATCCAGATCTACCGCGCCTACAACGAGCGCGACGAGGCCGAGTTCGTCGTCAACCGCATCCAGGCCTGGGTCGCGGCCGGCGGCCAGCGCAGCGACTGCGCCATCCTGTACCGCTCCAACGCCATGTCGCGGACGCTGGAAGAAGCGCTGCTGACCCAGCAGATGCCCTACCGCGTTTACGGTGGCCTGCGCTTCTACGAGCGCGCCGAAATCAAGGACGCGCTGGCCTATCTGCGGCTGGTCGAGAACCGCGGCGACGACGCCGCCTTCGAACGCGTGGTGAACCAGCCCACCCGCGGCATCGGCGCGACCACGCTGGAGAAGATCCGCTATCGCGCCCGCCGTGACGGGCTGACCATGTGGACCGCCGCCGGTCTCTCCGCCGACGAGCTGCCACCCCGCGCGGGCAACGCGGTCCGCGGCTTTCGCGATCTCATCGACCGCCTGGCCGACGACACCACCGACCACACGCTCGGCGAGCAGATCAACCACGTGATCGAGCACTCCGGCCTGCGCGAGCACTACGGCAAGGACAAGACCGAGCAGGCCGAGGCGCGGGTCGAGAACCTGGACGAACTGGCCAATGCCGCGCGCGGCTTCGAGCCCACCGAAGGCGATGAAGAACTGCCAGCCCTGTCCGCGTTCCTCGCCCACGCGGCGCTGGAGGCGGGCGAGGAACAGGCCGGCGAGTGGGAAGATGCGGTCCAGCTGATGAGCCTGCACGCGGCCAAGGGCCTGGAATTTCCCGTCGTGTTCCTCATCGGCATGGAGGACGGCCTGTTCCCGCATGAACGGGCGATCGGCGAAGGCGGGCTGGAGGAGGAACGCCGGCTTTGCTACGTCGGCATCACCCGGGCCCGCGAACAACTCGTGCTGTCGCATGCCGAAAGCCGCCGGCTCTACCGCAACGCCCAGTTCTGCGTGCCGTCACGCTTTCTCGCCGAACTGCCGCCGGACTGTGTCGAGGAGATTCGTCCGCGTGTGTCGGTCAGCCGTCCGCTGGGTTACGGCGCCGGCCCCGGGTTGCGCCAGACCGAGTCCGCCGGGCTCAAGCTGGGGCAGCGGGTCACACACCGCAAGTTCGGCGAGGGCATCGTGCTGTCGCTGGAAGGCGAGGGCGAGCGTGCCCGGGTCGAGGTCAGCTTCGAATCGGCCGGTTCAAAGTGGCTGATGCAGTCGATCGCGAAGCTGGAACCGATCTAGCCGGATATCTCCGCTTCCAGCCGCATCGAGCCCTCCTGCGCGCTCGCCAGCAGCAGCATCCTGATCAGGTCCTGCACCGCATGGCCGTGAATGTCCGAGGCGGGAACATCGGTGTCCCAGCGGTAGCAGACCGCGCCGGAGGCCTCGTCACGCAACTCGACGCAGGGGCATCCGTGCACGAGCCTGGCGTGCACCCGCAGGCACATCAGTGCGCTCCCGCGACTCCGGGCGCGGCCGACAACGTGGCGATGGCCGTCGGCAGGGCGGAGGCGGCTTCGATGCACAGATCCGGCGCCGCGCGACGGACGATCGCCGCCGGTGTCCTGCCGTAAAGCAGCCCGATCGTGTGGATGCCCATCCGCCGGGCCATCGCCAGTTCGGCCGGGTCATCCGACGCGAACGCGATGCCGTCATCGGACTGATCCCGCAGCTTCCCGGACAGGGTCTCCAGCAGGCTGGGCCGGCACATGCGGCACTGGGGTGCGGGCGCGGTGAAAATGCTGTCCACCGCGTGGCGGAAGGAGTAGTGCTCCAGTAGCGCCTGCGCACCGGCCGGGCCGATGTGCGTCAGGTAGTGCAGGTGATTCTGTTCCGTCGCCTGCAGGCTGGCCACCGCGATCCGCGCGCCAGGGTACAGCCCGTAGGCGCGACGACCGCGACAGGCGAACAAACGCTGGTAGCGCGACGTGAACTCGTCGATGCGTCCGGGCGCGTCATCCTGCAACAGCGTGATCGCGGCATCGGTGAATGGCACATTGACCACCCAGTCCAGCGCCCGATCGGGCTCCGGCTCGTAGCCCATTTCCCGCAGGGTCGTGCGCAGGCAGTACTCGATCGCGGGCAGCGGATTGAGCAGCAGGTTTTCCAGATCGGCGACGAGGTGCATCGGTATTCCTGATCGAGGCGATGCAGATACGCTATTGCGAATCGTTCGCATTTACAACCCCTGCCGGTAACCGCTCGTCTGCCGCTGGGCAAGCCGGCACTCAAGAGTGCTCCCGACCAGCTTGTGCTGCGTGCTCCTGATGTCCGGATTTCGGAACGGCTTACGTTTTGTTCAGCACACTTCGATATGCAATCGGCAATGGGTACCAGGCTGTTCCTCAACGACGCCAACACGATTTTCGCGATCGACGCGAGCGGACCGGATCACTGCCCTCGAAGCAGCCTGCTGCGTCCGTTGCTGAAGGGAGCACCGGTGCACCAGGAAGCGGTTCAGACGCTGTTGCAGGCCTACGGCGGAACCTGGGTGACGACACGGGGCATCAAGCGCTACCCGCGTCGCGACACCCCGAGTTCGGCGGACGCGCTGGAGCGCCATGCGGAAAGCCTCCGCGCCGAATCAGCGCCGGCGTGAACGGGACACCGGCTCCCGGAAACCCGACTCAGGAATCAAGCCGCCGGAAGAAGCTCTCGATTCCGTTCTCGTAAAGCCGGCCCATCTGGTTCTTCACCCGGTTGAAGTTCGACTCCGGTCCGATGATCACACGGTGCACCGTGCGTCCGTCGTCCAGTGTCGCCGACTCCACGCGCGATTCGATCCCCAGCAACGCGATCTCGGCGCGCCGGGCCTCGGCATCCGACTGCCTGGCGAAACTGCCCGCCTGGATCGCGTAGCTGAGATCCGCCTCCGGTTCCGGCGGTGGCGTGTACTTCTCGGTGCGCGGCACGAGCTGAAAGTTGGGCAGCATCTCGTAGAACGTGAACCGCGCCTGTTCCTTGGGCGGCAGCTCCGGCTCGGGCGCCGCGGGCTCGGCCGGCTTCTGCGCGGCGGGGGCTGGCACCGGCAATCGATCGGCGCCGTCCGGACCGCTGAATACATACAGCGCCACGGCGATCACCAGACCGACGGTCATCCCGATCAGCAGCCACAGCCAGCCCGGCAGGCCCTGTGCCTGCGGCTTGCGCTTGGTCTGCGGCCGCCGGGCGGCCGGCTTCTTCCGGTTGGCGTAATCCCTGCCCATGCCCTACATCGACTCGGGAGCGGACACGCCAAGCAGGCCGAGGCCGTTGGCCAGCACCTGCCGGACCGCCGAAACCAGCGTCAGCCTGGCCTGCGTGCGCGCGGGATCGTCGGCGAGCAGGAACCGGTGCGCGTTGTAGTAGCTGTGGAACTGATCGGCCACGTCGCGCAGCGCATTGGCGACGATGTTCGGCGCGAACTGGGCCGCGGCCTGCTGCACCCGCTCCGGATAACTGGACAGCAGCCCCATCAACGCCGTCTCGTGGGCCTCGGTGAGCAAGCCCAGCGCGGCGCGCCCAGCCTGCTCGTCGTAGGCGACCCCGGCGTCCGCGGCCTGCTGGAACACGCTGCAGATGCGGGCATGCGCGTACTGAATGTAGTAGACCGGATTGTCATTGGATTGCGAGGTTGCCAGCGCCAGATCGAAATCCAGCGGCTGATCGGACGAGCGCATCACGTAGAAGAACCGCGCGGCGTCGACGCCGACCTCGCCGCGCAGTTCACGCAGCGTCACGAATTCGCCGGCCCGCGTCGACATGCCGACCTTCTCGCCGGCACGGAACAGGCTCACGAACTGGGACAGGCGCACCACCAGCGGCTCGTCGCTGCCGGTCAGTGCCTCGATCGCCGCGCGCATGCGCGGGATGTAACCGTGATGATCCGCTCCCCAGACGTTGACCAGGGTGTCGAATCCGCGTTCCAGCTTGTTGAGGTGATAGGCGATGTCGGTGGCGAAGTAGGTGTAGGCCCCGTTGGCGCGGACCAGAACACGGTCCTTCTCGTCGCCCATCTCCGAGGACTTCAACCACAGCGCGCCATCACGCAGCACCGTGTGACCCGAGGCCTTGAGGCGCTCCAGCGCGTGTTCGACGGCGCCGTCGACCACCAGACTGGCTTCGGAAAACCAGCGGTCGTAGACAATGCCGAAACCTTCCAGGTCATCACGAATGTCCGCGAGCTGGCTGTCGAGCCCGGCCGCGTGCACCACCGCGAACCCGTCGCCGAGCAACGCCTTCATCCGCGCGATCAGGCCATCCACGAAGGCGTCCTTGTCACCGGCCGGGGCATCGTGTCCGAGGCCGTCGAGAATCGCGCCGGCCGACTGGACGAAACGGTTGCCATGCGCGTCATCCAGGTCACGGGCGATCTGGCGAACGTACTCACCCTGGTAGCCACCGGTAGGGAAGTTCACCGACACCTGATGCAGTTCGAGATACCGGACCCAGATGCTCGCGGCGAGAATGTCCATCTGCCGACCGGCATCATTGACGTAATACTCGCGGGTAATCTCGTGACCGGCGGCCTCCAGCAGATTGGCGATGCAATCGCCCAGCGCGGCGCCACGCCCGTGTCCCACATGCAGCGGGCCGTTCGGATTCGCGGAGACGAACTCGACCATGACCCTGCGGCCGGTCGGTTCCGAGGCGCGCCCGTAGGCCGCGCCGGCATCCAGCACGGCACCGACCACCGCCGTCGCGGCATCCCGGGTCAGAAAGAAATTGATGAAGCCGGGGCCCGCGATCTCGACCTTCTCGACCTGCGGGGATGCAGGCAGCGCGGCGATGATCGCCTCGGCGATCTGGCGCGGATTGGCCCGCGCGCTCTTGGCGCTGGCCATCGCCACGTTGGAAGCGAAATCGCCATGCGCCGCATCGCGGGTTCGCTCGATGCCGATGCGCCCCGGGATCTCCAGCGTGGGGAATGGCCCCGCCGCGACCTGCTCCAGCGCGGCGCGCAACAGCTCGGCAATGTGGTCCTGCATCGAAGTGCCCGAATTCATCCAAAAAAGGCCGCGCATTCTAACCCGGAAGCGACGCCGGACCCGAGCCGACGGCCGCGTTCAGAGCATGGACTGCGGATCGACATCGAGGCTCCAGCGCAGCTTGCGCGATTCCCGCAGCTGGCCGATCCGTTCGATCCACGCCGACAGACCGCTCTGCAGCGGCGCGCGCCGGTCGCATTCCAGCAACAGCTGGCCGCGATGGCGCCCCGCGCGACGCGCCATGGGCGCTGACACCGGGTCCCAGATCTCCACCGCCGCGTCGAACAGCCCGCGACCCAGCTGGGCAGCCTCGCCCAGCCAGCGCATCACCGCGTCGGCCGTCTGACCCTCGGCGCGGAGCATCACGAACTGGCGGGCGGGCGGCATGCCGGCCTCGCGACGCTCCGCCAGCGCCATGCGCGCGAACCCGCCGTAGTCTCCGCGCACCAGCTGCTGAAGCAGCGGGTGATCGGGGTGGTGCGTCTGAATCAGCACCTCACCGGCGCGCTCGGCGCGACCGGCGCGGCCACCCACCTGGAAAATGCCCTGCGCCATCCGCTCCGCCGCGCGAAAGTCGGCGCTGAACAAACCCTGGTCGGCATCCACCACGACGACCAGACTCAGATTCGGAAAGTTGTGACCCTTGGCGAGCATCTGCGTGCCGATCAGGATGCGGGCCTCGCCGGATTCGGCACGGGCGATCCGCGCATCCAGCTCGCCCACACGGCGGGTCGTGTCGCGGTCGATGCGCAGCACCGGATGACCGGCAAAGCGCCGAACGAGCGCGTGCTCCAGGCGCTCGGTACCCGCGCCGATGCCGGTGAACTGTCGGTCTCCGCAGTCCGGGCAGCGCTCGGGCGGCGCGGCTTCCAGGCCACAGTGGTGACAGCAAAGCCGGTTGCGGGCGCGGTGCAGTGTGAGATGCGCATCGCAGCGCGAACAGTCGGCCACCCAACCGCAGGTATGGCACAGCACCGCGGGCGCGTAGCCTCGACGATTGAGAAACACCAGCACCTGACCACCGGCCTGCAGGTGCGCCTCGATCCGGGACTGGGACTCGAAGCTCAGTCCGTGATCAAGCTGCTGCGCCCGCACATCCAGCAACCGGACACGGGGCAGTGCCGCACCGCCAGCGCGTGACGACAACCCGATGCGCAGAACGGAACCCGTCTCCACCAGATGCAGGGATTCCAGGCTGGGGGTTGCCGAACCCAGCAGAATCGGCACCCGGCGCTGGCGGGCGCGCCAGATCGCGACGGCGCGGGCGGAGTAACGACAACCGTCCTCCTGCTTGTAGCTGGCGTCATGCTCCTCGTCGACGATGATCAGCCCCAGTCGCGGCAACGGGACGAACACACCGGAGCGGGTGGCGATCACGACATCGGGATGCCCCGCCCGGGCCGACAGCCACAGCTGCGCACGCTCTCCGTCCGCCAACGCCGAATGCAGCACGCAGGGCTCCACGCCCAGCCGGGCGCGCACACGCTCGACCATGCCGCCGACCAGCCCGATCTCCGGCACCAGGATCAGGCACTGGCGGCCCTGGTCGAGCACGCGTCGGGCGGCCCGCAGGTAGACCTCGGTCTTGCCGCTGCCGGTCACGCCGTCGATCAGCGTGGCGTGAAAACCCTCCAGCCGCGCGCCCAGCTGCTCCAGCGCGACGGCCTGCTCGTCGGTCAGGGTCGGCAGCGAGACGGGCGCAGCGGCGCGCTCGCCCTCGGCACCGATCCGACGAATCAGTTGCAGCGCCTCCAGCCGTTCCAGCCCGCGCCGGTCCAGCCCACTGGCCTCGCGCAGGGGGGCGTCAAGCATCGGCCCGCCGCCCAGCGCGTCGATGGCGGCCCGCTGTCGGCTGCCCAGCCGCGGGGACCCGTCGCCGGATTCATCGACCCGCGCCCATAACCAGGGTGGCTCCCAGCGGGCGGGCGCACCGGCCCGCAGCGGGACCGGCATCGCCAGCGAGTACACCTCGCCGATCGGTGCGGCGAAATACCGCGCGGTCCACTCGATCAGGTCGCGGTCCCCCTCGTCAAACAGCGGCTGGTCGTCAACGACGGACTCGATCGCTCGCAGTCGCCGATCACCCGCCGGGTCGCCGTGACCCGTCACGATTCCGACCAGGCGCCGCCGACCGAACGGAACCCGCACCCGAGCGCCTGGCGGGGGCGGCTGTCCCGAGTCGAACGTGTAGTCAAAGCACTGAAAAAGCGGTGCCGGCACGGCCACTTTGACGATTGTTGAGGGATTCGCGGACTGACTCACGCCGTTCAAACAGCCTGTGGATAACTCTGGGGAGAAGTTGCGGACTCGGAAATTGTCAATAGGCAAGCCCAGCCTTCATTACGGATAAGTGACAGTATTGCGCCGCAACAAGCCCATACAATTCAGCAACTTATAGACGTTCTTAACAATTTTTTCATAATACGTTCCGTAAGTGCGGGATTCGACGACCGTCACGCGCAGTGTGAGTAACATGTTCAGCCTGGGCTGAAGCCGCAGCGCTAGCCCCATTTCAGGAACCGTTCTGCCCACCGGATGTCGCCAATCTGCGACATCCCCTTATCTGGCCGCAATTCGGCGACGCCGGGTGAGAACGCCGACCACGGATTCCTGCGTCATCCCCGGGTTGTCACGCAGGATTTTCTCGCCCGCTGACCCAACCGCCGATTCCCGACAGTTCCACGTTTTCGTCGCGGCGGCGCGGGGACGTCCGCGTATCGACCAGAACGATGAACTGGCGAGACACCGGCTCCCAGTATGTCGGATTCACCGAAATAACCCGAACGACGATCGCAATCGGACAGCGCTTGCGCCAGACACGCCAACCCCGCATGTTTCCGGCATGCCATGCTCCCGAGACGACGCCGAGGCCCTGGATCGCAGCGACCCGCTGGCGGCCACCCGCCATCGGTTCGCGTTGCCACCGTCGCAAATCTATCTGGACGGCAACTCGCTCGGGCCGCTGTCCAGGGCGTCCGCGGACGCGGTCGACCGTACCGTCCGCGAGGACTGGGGAGAACAGCTGATCGGCAGCTGGAACAGCGCCGGATGGGTTGACCTGCCACGCCACGTCGGCCAGCGGATCGCGCCACTGATCGGCGCCGGCGCCGAGGACGTGATCGCCACCGACTCCACGTCGATCAACCTGTTCAAGTTGCTGGATGCGGCACTGGCGATCCGTCCGGACAGGCCGGTGATCCTGACCGAAACCGGCAACTTCCCCACCGACCTCTACATCACCGACGCCGTCGCCTCGAACCATGGCGCCGCGCGGGTCCGCCGCGTTGCCGCCGCCGAGCTCCCGGACGCCATCGATGATTCCGTCGCGGTGCTGGTGCTCAGTCACGTGAACTACCGCACCGGCGCACGCCACGACATGGCCAAGATCAACGCCCGCGCACGCGCCGCTGGCGCACTGGTGCTCTGGGATCTCGCCCACAGCGCCGGCGCCGTTGCGCTGGACCTGGAGGCGACGGCCACCGATCTCGCCATCGGTTGCGGCTACAAGTTTCTCAACGGCGGCCCCGGGGCGCCCGCGTTCCTGTACGTGTCGCCCGCCCTTCAGCCGCTGCTGCGCAATCCCATCGCCGGGTGGTTCGGCCACGCCGCTCCGTTCGAATTCGGCGACCACTATCAGCCGGCCGCGGGCATCGACCGCTGGCAGGTGGGCACGCCGTCGATTCTGGGGCTCGCCAGCCTGCACGCCGCACTGGAGGTCTGGGATGGCGTCGACCTGCGCATGGTCGAGGCGAAGTCGGCGCAGCTGTTCGACATCGTCATGACATGGCTGGACGGACCGCTGGCCTCGCATGGTTTCGAACTGCTCACCCCCCGGCAGCCCGCGCGTCGCGGCAGCCAGATCAGCCTGCGCCATCCACAGGCCTGGCCGATTTGTCAGGCGCTGATCGCCGATGGCGTGATCGGTGATTTCCGCACGCCGGACGTGCTGCGCTTCGGCTTGACGCCGCTCTACCATCGCCATGTCGACATCCATGACGCCTGCGAACGCCTGACCACCATCATGGAAACCGGCCGGTGGGGTGATCCGGCGTTCCGGACCCTGAACCGGGTGACCTGAGATGAACAACCGATGCCGAATCCTGCTCCCCGCGCTGATGGCGGTGCTGCTGAGCGCCTGTGCCAACCGATCGCCGACCGCTTCGGACGCGGCCCCCGCCGCACACGCGCCGCAACCGCTGAACTGGGCCCAGGTGCAGGCACGCCCGCTGCCACCACCCGGGGAGCGCCTGCAGTACGGCCCCGCCCCGCAGCAGTTTGGTGAACTCCGGCTACCGGACGGAGCGGGGCCCCACCCGGTCGTCGTCCTGATTCACGGCGGCTGCTGGCTGTCCCAGTTCGACCTGACGTATTTCAGCCACCTCGCCGACGCGCTGACACGGCAGGGCTTTGCCACCTGGTCGATCGAGTACCGCCGGATCGGCGACGACAACGGCGGCTGGCCGGGCACGTTCGTGGACATCGGCCTGGCGATCGACCACCTGCGCGAACTGGCGGCCGTTCGCCCGCTGAATCTTGCGCACGTGGCAACGCTGGGGCATTCCGCCGGCGGCCAGCTCGCGCTGTGGGCGGCGACACGTGACGATGCCCACGCGCTGCTGCCGGCCGATCATCCCCTGCCGATCCGGGCAGTGATCGGACTCGCGCCGATCACCGACATGGAACGCTATCGCGCCGGCCCTGACGGCAGCTGCCACTCCGCGGTGGACGCGGTGATGGGCGGCACACCGGACACCGCCGGCGAACGCTACGCCGCGGTGTCACCGGCCGCACGTCTGCCGCTGCACGTTCCCGTGTTGCTGGTCAGCGGCGCGAAGGACCCCATCGTCAGTCCGGCGTCGGTGGAGGCCTTCGCGCAAGCCGCGCTGCTTGAGGGCGACCAGATCCACCTGCGCGTGGTCGCGGGCGAGGGGCATTTCGATCCGGCCATGCCCGATACCCGCTCATGGGACGATGTAGTCGGATTTCTGCACGCGACGATCGGCGAGCCGGACGGCGGTTAAGCCGCGCGGGACCGACCGCGTCACCGGCTCAGGATGTCGACGATCTCCAGTGTCGCCGCCACCAGCCGGATCGTCTCGTCCTCGATACGCACGGTCGCGATGCCGTCATGTCCCGCCGGCGAGATGACCACGCCATGCCGATAAATGGACCGGTCCAGCGTATGTCCGACCTGCAGTTTCTTTCTCCAGCCCGGGGGCAACGGTTCACCGCGGGCCGCCTTCTTCTGCAATCCCGGCGGCAGATCGCCGTGACCCGGGTTGGCGTTCACGATGCCAACACTGCCCAGCGCCATCAGCGCCACAATCCATGCCGTTATTCCACGTCGCATGTTCACTCCTTGAATTCATCGCAGGACTTGGACTGCCAAAGCGCGGAAACATTCGATGGCCGGCCGGCGGGGCCGTCGCCCGTCAGGCAGGAACCTGCCGGTCTCCGGTATAGAGCTCCCAGCACAGGCGGTCCCGTCCGGAGCGCTTGGCGATGTAGAGCTGCCGGTCCGCCGCCATCAGCAGGCCGTTTCGGGTCGCGGAAACGCCGGAGGGCACGGAGGCCATGCCGCAGCTAGCCGTGACCTGCAGGTCGATCGGGCGGCCGAGATGATCGTGGAACCGCAGTGCGCGGATCCGGCTCAGCAACTCACCCAGCATGCTCTGGGCGTCCGAGGCGTCCGCTCCGTAGAAGAAGACGGCGTACTCTTCACCACCCAGTCGCGCCGCAACATCCGTTGCCCGGCGACAACGCAGCCGCACCTCCTCGGCGACGCTGCGAATCACCTCATCACCGACCGGGTGACCATATTGGTCATTCACCGACTTGAAATGGTCGATATCGATGATGGCCAGCACGACGGGCCGTTCGTCTCGCCGGGCGACACCCAGCAGCGATTCGACCTGCTCGCGAAAGTACGCCCGGTTCGCCATGCCGGTCAGGTCGTCGTAGTTGGCGCGATACGCCAGCGCCGATGTGTCTTTCCAGGCGCTTCTCGCGGCGTGCTCAACCGCCAGCGCACCCACCAGGCTCACCAGGCAGATCATCAGCGCGGCAAAGATGTCCACGAGCACCGTCGGTTGCGGCGCCACCAGCCACAACTCGGTCACGACAATGCCGACCGTGACCAGCGCAAAAAACGTCACGTTGTAACGGGCCGTCAGCCCGGCCAGCGCGCCGAAACCCACGACCACCGTGGCGGGAACCGTGATCGGGATATCGAAGCCGACATCACTGGCGATGACACGCACGGCCATCAGATAGGCCACCCCGGAAAGATTCATCGCCGATATGGCGAAAATCAGACGCGAGCGGTATCGCGATGCCCGGTTCACGAACAGCGTGATCAGCCCCAGAACCAGCGTCGACCACCACAGCGGACTCGGCACGCCGTCGAAGGCTGCCCGGGGCACCTGGAAAAGAGGTGGCGCGTACCACGGGATGGTCGGCACGAGCAGGATCAGCAGCACGATGCCGACGAGGCGACGAGCGCGCCCCGCATGCAGGAACGAGCGCTGGAAATTCGCCTCCTGCCCGCTATCGATCTGAAGAAAATGGGCGCGATACCACGCGGGCGGGTTGCGCCAAACTCTCCAGTTCAGTGATGTCCCGTGTTGTTGCACCTGCGCCTACCCCGTCCCGCCCTGGCGCGAATCCGGCGGCCTGAGGCAACCGGGTCGATATGGCATCAACGAGCAATCACGATGCCAGGAACCATGCATGGTCAAAAAAGCCCGCACGAGGCGGGCTTTTTCGTTCAGCGGATCAGAGCTCCTTGAGCCCGGTGATCATCTGGTTGCAGACCTCTTTGGCGTCGCCGAACACCATGTTGGTGTTGTCGCCGAAGAACAGCTCGTTCTCGACACCGGAGAACCCGGTGCCCTTGCCACGCTTGATGACAAACACCTCGCGGGCCTGATCGACGTTGAGAATCGGCATGCCGTAGATCGGACTGGACTCATTGGTCCGGGCAGCCGGGTTGACCACGTCGTTGGCACCGATGACCAGCGCCGCGTCCGCCTGGGCGAACTCCTCGTTGATCTCGTCCAGGTCGAAGATCATGTCGTAGGGCACGCCGGCCTCGGCCAGCAATACGTTCATGTGACCCGGCATGCGGCCGGCGACGGGATGGATGGCGAACTTCACCTCCACATCGGCCTTGGTCAGCATCTGCACGTATTCCCAGAGCTTGTGCTGCGCCTGCGCCACCGCCATACCGTAACCCGGCACGATGATGACCTTGGCCGCGTAACTCATGGAGATCGCCGCGTCGGAGGCCTCGACCGAGGTCATCGTGCCCTGCGGTCCGTCGCCAGCATCACCATCACTGGCCCCGAAACCGGAGAACAGCACATTGGCGAGCGAGCGGTTCATCGCCTTGGCCATCAACAGGGTCAGCAACGAGCCGGCTGCACCGACCACGGTACCCGCGATGATCATCGCCGCGTTGCCCAGCACGAAGCCCTCGAAGGCCACCGCGAGACCGGTCAGCGCGTTGTACAGCGAGATGACCACCGGCATGTCCGCGCCACCGATCGGCGTGGTCATGAACACGCCCAGCGTCAGCGCGATCAGGAAGAACACGGTGATCCAGAACGGACCCGGACCGGTGGAAGTCGCCAGCGCCAGACCGATACCGAACAGGAAGATCACCATCAGCGCGTTCACGCCCTGATGCATCGGCACCGACCAGGCCTTTTTCATCAGGCCCTGCAGCTTGGCGTAGGCGATGACCGAGCCCGACAGCGACACGGCGCCGATCACGCCACCGATGACGGCCAGCGCCGCCAATCCCGACCCATGCGATGTCGCGGCACCGGAATACAGCTCCACGGCCGAGATCGCGCCGGCCGCGCCGCCGCCCATGCCGTTGTACAGCGCGACCATCTGCGGCATGTCGGTCATCTCGACCTTCTTGCCGGAGATCCACGCCGCGGCGCCGCCAATCACGATGGCGGTGACGATCAGCCCGACGTTGTGCAGATTGGGATAGAAGAATGTCGCCAGCACCGCCAGCACCATGCCGATGCCAGCCCACTTGATGCCGCTGACCGCGGTGCGCGGCGAGGCCATGCGCTTGAGGCCCAGGATGAACAGGACCGCGGCGACGAAATAGCTCGCCTGAATCAGAAAACTCATCGTCGCCCCCTCAGTCCTTGCTCGACTTGAACATTTCGAGCATCCGCTCGGTCACGACGTAACCGCCGACTGCATTCCCCGCCGCCAGCGCGACACCGAGGAACCCGATGACCTGCTCAAGCAGCGTGTCAGCATGGCCCAGCGCCACCATCGCGCCGACCAGCACGATGCCGTGGACGAAGTTGGAACCGGACATCAGCGGTGTATGCAGGATCGCCGGCACCTTGCCGATGATCTCGTAGCCGGTGAAGGCCGCCAGCATGAAGATGTAAAGGGCCACAAAGCCCGTGAGTGCGAGTTCGGGTGTCACTTGGAACCCTCCAGAATCTGCTTGGCTTGTTCGTGGACGATGTCGCCGCCGTGCGTCAGCAGCGCGCCCTTGATGACGTCGTCTTCCAGGTCCAGCGCCAACTCGCCTTCCTTGATGAACAACTCCATCAGGTTGAGCAGGTTGCGGGCGTACATTTCGCTGGCGTGTTCGGCGAGCATGGACGGCACGTTGAGCGGCGCGACGATCGTCACCTCGCCCACGGTCGTGGTCTTGCCGGGTTCAGACAGCTCACAGTTGCCGCCACCCTCGGCGGCCAGGTCCACGATCACCGCACCGGATTTCATCGACTCGACCATGGCCTTGGAGATGATCTTCGGCGACGGCCGACCCGGGATCGAGGCCGTGGTGATCACCGCGTCGGCGGCGGCGACATGCTTCTCCAGCATCGCCTGCTGCGCGGCCTTCTCCTCGTCGGTCAGCTCGCGGGCATAGCCGCCCTCGGCATCGGCCTTGATGTCGGCCATGACGAACTTGGCGCCAAGCGACTCGACCTGCTCCTTGGCGGCGGTGCGCACGTCATAGGCTTCGACCATGGCACCGAGACGCCGGGCCGTGGCGATCGCCTGCAACCCGGCCACGCCGGCACCGATGACCAGCACCTTGGCGGGGCGGATCGTGCCGGCCGCCGTCGTCAGCATCGGCAGAAAACGCTCCAGCTCGCTGGCCGCGATCAACGCCGCCTTGTAGCCGGACGCCGCGGCCTGGGAGGACAGCGCGTCCATCGCCTGAGCTCGGGTGATGCGCGGGATGAGTTCCATCGCCAGCGTCGTCACCTTGGCCTCGGCCAGGGCCTTGACGACATCCGGGTTGCGATGCGTGTAAATGAAGCTGGCCAGAATCGACCCGGCCTTCATGTTCTTGATGTCGGCGACATCAGGCGGGGCCACATGCAGAATGACATCGGCGGATTTCAGGGCCGTGGCCTTCGCCTTGACGATCTTGGCGCCCTTGTCCTTGAACGCGGCATCGGGAATCCGGCTTCCCGCACCGGCGCCGGCCTGCACGGACAATTCCGTGCCCAGCTTGACGACGCGATCGACCACGGCCGGAGCCATGGCGACGCGTTTCTCCCCGCTCGCGGACTCCTTGGGTACAAACAGCTTCACAGTCATGTGAAAGCGCTCCTCGGATCAAACAAATTGAATGTCGGGCAAGACCGGTCGATCCCCGTACTCAGGTGAATCGGTCCGGCATTTCCCTTGTTATGTCGTCAATCCCGACGCGACCGCCCCTACTTCAGGTCGCTCGGGTCTCGCTCGGCGTATCCGCTCGGGAGCGCAAACACGCTGGACCGCAGTTCGGGGTGCTTGACCCCGGTGAGCCGCTGGTTGCGCTTGCGTTCGCCTCCCTGGCTGTCAATCAGCACCGGGACTCCTGGCAACTTGTCGGCACGAGGGGCGGCGCTGCCTGCAAACCCGGTCGCCTCGCTCAGCTTGGCGAGCAGGGCATACATGGCCTGTACCGTCTCGTATTCCTCATCCGACATGCCCAGATCATCCGGGGCCGCGACGCAAAGGGTTTCCTTCGCGCCACGCTGCTCGACGACATAGTTCTCGCACTTCACACCGGCCACGGACTGCGAGGAGCCAGTCGCCTGTGGTTCCGGGGGTGCGGTTTTTTTCAGTGTTCGTCCGCCGGTCATGCGCTGCATCATCTGCTCCGCCATGGCGCGCTGCTCGGGTGGCAGCTTGGCCATTTCGGCTTCCCATTCGGCGCGGGCGGCATCCATCTGGCCCCCGAGCTTGCGAATCCCGGCTTCGTCGACACGGGTGTAACTCCGATCCGTCGGGCTGATGATGAACAGCGTGTCCTCATCCGCCTTGTAGAGCATCCACTCGCCGGACTCGCCGCCGTCGATACGCACGGCGCCGTCCACGAGTTGCACCGTCGAGGCCGCGCCGGCATCCGTGGTGTCGAAAGACAGCACGGTATCGGCATGAACCGTCGGTGCTACGCTCGCGGCGCAGAGGAGCATCAGGGCGCGCATCGGGACTCCATATGAAGCAGGCAAATCAAACCGTCAAAACGATGGACCGGCGAGTCTACTTGATCGATGCGTCGGTTTACATCTTCCGGGCGTGGTTCTCCCTGCCCGATTCCATGACCGATTCTGTCGGCCGACCGATCAACGCATTGACGGGATTTTCCGACATGCTCGCCCGGCTGATCCGCGCCCGATCGCCGCGACGAATCGCCGTCGCCTTCGATGAAAGCCTGACCAGCTCGTTCCGCAATCGCATCGACCCGGCGTACAAGGCGAACCGCGAATCGGCGCCGGAGGAGCTCAAGCACCAGTTCCGAATGGCGCGTCAGCTCTGCGATGCCGTGGGTCTCTACAACCTCGCCTGCGAGGAATTCGAGGCCGACGACTACATCGGCACGCTGGTGCACATCGCCCGTGCCCATGACACGCCAGCGATCATCGTCAGCCCGGACAAGGACCTCGCCCAGCTGCTCGGCCCGGAGGACGCGATCTGGGATTTCGCCAAGGACGACTGGCTGGATGACGCTGCCATCACCGCCAAGTTTGGTGTCAGCCCCGAGCAAATGCTGGATTACCAGGCGCTCGTCGGCGACACCGTCGACAACATCCCGGGCATCGCCGGCATCGGGCCGAAAGCGGCCGTGGCGCTGCTGTCGGCATTCGGTTCGCTGGATGCGATCTACGCCGACCTCGACGCGGTCCTGAGCCTGCCGGTGCGGGGTGCGCGACGGCTGCATCGCCTGCTGGACGAGCAGCGGGACGTGGCCGAACGCTCGCGAGAACTCGCCCGCATCGTCACATCGATTCCGCTGGACGACGCCTGGGCGCAATTGCAGTGGCACCGGCCCACGGCGTCCGACGCAACCGACGCCCTGACGGACACCGGCCTGGGCCGCGGCGCGATGACACGCCTGCTGGAGGCCTGCCAACCGAATCTGAACCCACTTTCCGGCAGCAGTCCCTAGCGCAGGTTCGGCCTAGCGCTTGTCACGGTAGACCCAGGGGTCGTTGACGCCCAGATCGTCTCGCATGCGATCGGCCGCCGCCTTCGCGGCCGCGACCGAATCGAAACCGGGAACGACGAGCCGATACCAGAGCCGGCCCTTCACGGTGGCCTCCACGATCTCGACCGGAAACTCGGTCTCGCCGTAACGCTCACGGGTGCGAATGGCGTCCTGCTCGTCGATGAACGAGGCCAGGCTGATCGTCCATGGCCCGCGACGCGGGGTTGTCACCGTCGCAGCGGGAACCGGCGCCGGCGCCACCACGGGTGCGGATTCGGGTTTCGGGGCCGCCGGTTTCGGCAATGGCTTCGGCGGGCTCGGTTTGCTCACCGGCTTGGCCGCGGGCTGCTGCCTGGCCGCGGGTGGTGGGGACGGGCGCGCCGCAACCGGCTCGACCCGGGACGATGCCACCTCCGTCGGCTCTGGCTTCGGCTCGGAGAAGCGAATCGACTCCGCGTCGCGGAAGGCGAGAATGCGGTCGGCATCAATCCCGTCAACCGACCGGAACGCCGTCGTCGCACCGGACTGACCACACCAGGGCGGCTGCATCAGATGTCTGGCGGCGGCGCCGCCGTCGGCCAGCGTCAGTTCCAGCTTGCCCGCACGCACGCAGGCGCTGACCCGCTCATCGCTGCGCTGCAACAGGAACTCCCCCGGGTGAACCGTCACCTGCTGCGCGCCCAGTTCCAGTGAAAACGGCCACGCCGCGCCGAAACCCGGACGCGCCCAGTTCACCCGAAGAAAACCACGCTGCAACTCCAGTTCCGTCGCCAGATCCAGCGCGAACGAGGAGTCAGGAATCCTCCGCAGCACCAGTGCCGAGCCGCCCGCCAGTTCCATCCGTCCATAACGACCGATCTCGACCACGGCACGGCCGTCCGGACCGGTCCGGATCATGTCTCCGCTGCGGATATCCTCGAGCGCCTGCGCCGCGCGGGACTCGCCGCCGCGGACCCGCTGCACATCACCCTCGACCTCCACCAGATCGAAACCGCCCGCCAGGGCCGGACGGGCGACCAGACTCAGCAGCCCGCAACAGGCCAGCACCAGAATGCGCCGGCCATCTGCCACCGTCGGATAACGCAATCGCATGAAAACCCCGGGACTCGTCCGGTCGCGAAAATTCGGCGCTCATTGTGCCCTGCAAAACACGCGGCGTCGCCCGTGCGCGGCGCCCCCGACCCGTGTCATGAACCCGCGCTCCAGCGCAGGCCGCGATCTCGCCCGCTTGTGCTCGCGAGTCACCCGTCGGCGGCGCCCTGACTCTCGCGGCCGCTCGAAGCACCCGTCACCACCGGTGCCGGCACGCAGCGATCACGGCCCTCCGATTTGGCGCGGTAAAGGGCCTTGTCCGCCATCGCGATCAGATCGCGAACCGTGCCGCCGGCCTGGGGGCGCATGGCGGCCACGCCGACGCTGATGGTTACCAGACCGTCCTCGCCGCTGGCATGGATGATCTTCAGCCGCCGTATCGACTGGACCAGACGATCGCCGAAAGTCTCCGCGCCGCTGATGTCGGTGCGCGGCAGCAGCAGGCAGAACTCCTCGCCCCCGTAGCGGGCGGCCAGATCGCTGGCCCGATACGTGGCGCGCTTCAGTTCGGCCGCGACCTTCTTGAGTGCCTGATCTCCCGCCTGGTGGCCGTAGGTGTCATTGAACGACTTGAAGTGATCGATATCGATCAGCGCGATCGCGAGCCAGTCCCCGGATCGACGGGTCTCGTCCCAGAACAGGTTCAGGCGCTCATCCAGCAAGCGCCGGTTGCCCAGACCCGTCAAACCATCCTGGCGGATCAGTTGCTCCAGCGCCATGTTGGCCTCGTGCAGCTCCAGGGTTCGCGCCTTGATGATCTGCTCGCGGTCATCCATTTCCTGCTGCAGCAACTCGCGCGCGCCGGATTCGCGGGCCAGCGCCTCCCGGGTTTGAGCATGGGAATCCGCGAGGCGGCGGATCAGGGATTGCAGGCTGCCGGCCAGCGCATGCACTTCGACGGCGGCGCCGGACGGAATGTCGGGCAGGCGCTCGGGATGCTCAAGGTCGGCCTGGGTCATCGCCTCCGAAATCCGGGCAACGGGCTGCGAAACACGTCGCGCCAGTTGTCGAGCCAGCCTCCAGGCGATCAGCGACACCGCAACCAGCAGTATCAACGCCGCGAGCAGCGAGTCGACACCGTATTCGAGCAGGGTCTGGACGCGAGTGGCGACACCCATGGTCCAGCCCAGCGTCAAAGGCGTGAAGACACCCAGCCAACGGTCCGCGGAGTCATCCAGCACGAAGACATCGCCAGCCGCCGCGGCAAACCCGTTCGCCAGCCACACGCGATCGGCCAGGGAATCCAGTGGCTTGATCGTCGACGCGCTGCTCGCGAACACGGCGCGATCGCGGTTGTCGATGATCACGTAGTCATAGGGATCTTCGGGGGTGTCGCCCAGTTCGCTGCCCAGTTCGGACAGGTCGAGCGACGCCTGTACGACACCGATGACCCGCCCGGCTGAGTCGGTGAGCCGATGACTCATGGCGACAATGATGTCGTCTCCGAACCCACGTCCGCGAAAGACCTCGGAGACGTAAACCCCCGGCGAGGCCATGGCCGCTCGAAAGTAGTCCCGATCCGAGACATTGAACCCGTTGCCCAGCAACGGTTCACCGGAGAACGAGTGCGTCGGTGACGCCGCCACGATATCGCCCCGCGCATCGGTCACGATCATGGTGAGGAAGCCGGGGTGCGCGTCATGAATGCCAGCCAGGAGCCGACCTGCCCTGGCGGGGCCGTCTTCCGTCAGCGAGATGACCGACGATGCCGCGATCAAAGCGTTCCGGTGATGCGTCAGAAAGCTGTCGATGGCCTGCGCGGCCGCTTCGCCGGCATCCTGCAGGGAAAAGCGCAGTGACCGCTCATGCGCGCTGTGCAGCACAAGCAGCATCACGACCGTGACCAGCGTGGCGACGCCTACGGCCAGGGCCGTGAGCACGAGGCTCAACTGTCCCTCCAGGCGCCGGGGCCACCGCATCAGGCTTTGTGGTCGGTCGGTTGTCACGATTCGTAACACACCATGCTGTTGTCGCGATCCGGGGCGTCGGACACCGCGTCGGCGAAACCGAGTGCGAATCGCCCCATGCTCAAGATGGCGTGGTTTGTTCCGCGGGATGTGAACAGCCCGTCAACCACATCCGCGAATTCGACCAGCGGTCGGTCGGCCAGCGCCAACGGCGCCGGACCACCCACCAAATTCCCTGCAACCGCGATCCACGGAACTCGCTCATCAGGTTGTGCCGATCGCCTCTAACCCTCGGAGGCCAGATGCTCGAGCAGCACGTCCTGATAATTCTGGATGCGCTCCACATAGCGCACAGGCTCGTGGCCGCGCGCATACCCGTATCGCAGCTTGGGATACACCGACTTGTCCGACAGCAAGGGCAGCACGGTCTTCATGTCTTCCCAGTGGTAGGGGCTTTTGCCGAGCTCCCGGGCCAGCGATTGGGCGTCATGCAGGTGCGCCCGCCCGATGTTGTAAGCGGCCAGTGCCAGATAGGTCCGGTCGGGCTCGGTCACCTCGTCGGAGAACCGGCCCTTCATCTTGGCCAGGTACCGGCCGCCGCCGTCGATGCTCTGCGCGGGGTCGAGGCGATCGGTCACTCCTAGCGACTTCGCGGTCGGCCGGGTCAGCATCATCACGCCGCGCACCCCGGTGGGGCTCTTCGCCTTCGGATCCCAGTGGGATTCCTGATAGCCCTGCGCGGCCAGCAGGACCGCGTCCACGCCATGCGCCTCGGCGGCCTGCTCAAAGTAGTTGTCCAGCTTGGGATAGCGCTCGTCGATCCGACGGGTAAAGGCGCGCATGTCGACGAAATCGAAGATTTCGGACACCGCGAAATAACGGGTCTCGGTGGCGCTCAGCAGCGTCTGCGTGTCCGGACGCGCCAGCCACTGGTTCACGGCCTTCACCAGCTTCCCGGCGGATCGGGGCATGGCCCAGGCGATGTCCCGCTGCTCGGACAGCGGAAACTCCGCGACCAGCGTGGGGAAATAGCGGCGATTGAGGGCGAAAATATGCGAATCGGCGACAGTGCAGTCCAGCGACCCGGTCCACACCTGACGCAGCAGGGATTCCGTGGTGTCATCAACCGTCTGAACCCGCAAACCGGGCTGGGCTGCGGCCAGGTCACGCAGGCTGCCGACATAGCTGGTCCGATCCGCCACCTTCAACGTGACCGTCGGCAAGGCCTCCGGCGATTTCGCCCGCCGGCCTTCCCGGTTGCAAATCACCTGCTCGGTGATCCGCAGGGTCGGCGCGGAGAACGCGAAGCGCTCGGCACGCTGGTCCGTGACCGTGAGTCCGGCCGCGCCAAGGTCAGCCCGGCCATCGGCCACGGCGTCGAGCACACCCGCGGTGGACTGCGCCTCGACCAGTTCCAGCGACACGCCCAGGGCATCCGCCAGGGCGGCGACTCGATCGTATTCCAGCCCCGCGTGACGGTCGAAGCGATCCACGTACCAGATCGTCGGCGCATTGCGGATGGCGACCCGCAGCGCGCCCGAGGCCCGGATGGCCGCGAGGTCGCGGCCCGCCCGCTCCGTTGACGCACTGTCGGTGGATGACCCCCCGCCGCCGGAACCGCAGGCCGACATGGCCAGCGCGGCGATGGCGAGCAGGCTTCGATACGGCATGACACTCCCTCCGATCTCGATCCTCGCCTTCACACGCTATCAAACCCGCCACGCCGACCGGTTGAACGCCTGGTGGCGACCGCAGGGCCTAGTCCCGGCGCTGGCGCGACAGCTTGTCGAAGTCCTCGGCGAAATCGGTCAGGTAGTCGACCAGATGATCGCGCTGGCGCTCGGTGGCGATCGCGCTGATCCCCGCCGCCAGCTCCATCCAGCGCGCCTGGTTGCGTTCGCGGGATTCCAGCAGGGGTTGCGGGACCAGCGCCGTGTCGTCGAACAGCAGGTGAGCAACCCGCTCGGCGAACCCGGTTTCGGAGCGTGCCGCCAGCGCCTCGGCAAACGCCGCGCGCCATCGATGCGAGTGATCCAGCCACGCCTCCGGGCTGGACTCGCGCGCATGCGACCAGTCCTCGATCAGCGCCTTCTGCGCATCCGACAGCCGGCCATAGCGCTTCTTCATCCAGTCCTCGACACGGTCAACCGCGTCCTCGCGGCGATCCTCGTCGGTCTCCTCCTCCAGGTCTTCGGCAACATCCTCGATGCTGTCGTCCACCTCCTCGAGAATCGATTTCACCTGCTGGTCGTCCAGCATCGCCAGCAGGGTCACGGTCTCCGGCGTTGCCCGCTCCAGCACACGATCGACATGCGCCTGCACCATGGCGAGCGCGTCGGCGATCTGCTCCTGGCTCATCGGCCCCCGCGCCTGCTCGGCCAGTTCGCGCAGATCGGCCACGTAGAGCGGAAGCTGCTCGTGCCGGTGCCACAGCCACAGGGCCTCGAACCGCGGCTCGAACCAGTCTTCCTGACGATCGGTGAGGTCGAAGTACTTGCCGATCTCCCGTTTGGCGAACCAGTCCAGGTGGTTGTAACCGAACTTGGTCGCGGTGCTGCACCCGGCACCCAGCGCCAGGCTCAGCACCAGCCCGAGGCCACCAACGATGCGCAGCGCTTTCGGGATTAGTTCAGCCACTGGTCGAAGCATTTCGAAGCCTGTTCGTGGACGAAGACATGCCGGCGCACCAGCGCCGGAACATCCCGATCGTAGCCGCCGCCGATCACGCAGGCGACCGGCACGTCGCGCCGCAGGCATTGCTCGATGACATAGCGATCCCTGGCACGCATGCCATCGTCCGTGAGCGCCAGATGGCCCAGCCGGTCGGCGACGTGCACATCCGCGCCCGCGTCGTACAGCACGCAGTCGGGGCGGAATCGATCCATCACTTCCGGAATGTGCTCCGCCAGCGCCGCCAGATACCCGGCATCGCCGGTATCGCGGGCCAGCGCGACATCGCGATCGCTGACGGCCTTGCGCACGGGGAAGTTCGTCGCCGCATGAAACGACAAGGTGAAGACGCGCGGCTCACGCTCGAAGATGCGCGCGGTGCCGTCACCCTGGTGCACGTCGCAGTCGATGATCAGCACGCGCCCGACGCGACCACTGGCCAGCGCCCAGGCCCCCGCAACCGCGAGATCGTTGAGCACGCAGTATCCGGACCCGAAGTCGCGGTGCGCGTGGTGGGTGCCACCGGCGCAGTGCGCGGCCAGCCCGGCGGCCAGGGCCAGCTCCAGCGTGTGGCAGGTGCCACCCACCGCGGCCATCGAGCGCGCCACCAGCGCCGGCGACCAGGGAAACCCCTGCCGACGCACCTCGGCGGCGCTCAGATCACCGTGGATCAAGCGTCGCAGATAGTCCCGGTCATGCGCCAGCGACAGCAGTTCCACATCGGCCGGCTCGGGTTCGCTGAACTGGTCAGCCACGGCGATGCCCTGGGCCAGCAGTTCTTCCCGAAGCATCCCGAACTTGCTCATCGGGAACGGGTGTCGATCCGGCAGCACGACCTTCGAGTACACCGGATGAAAGACGATGGGCAGGCGGCTCACGACGGCGGGTTGTGAATCCGGAGCGTGGAACCGGGGTATTTCCGCAGCGCATCGCCCACGCGTGTCGGGCGGTGCACCAGTTCTCCACCGCAATTGGGACAGACCCGCTGGAGATCAGCGTTCGCGCAATCCGTGCAGAAGGTGCACTCGAACGAGCAGACCCAGGCACCGGTCTGATCCGGCGGCAGATCGACGTCGCAGCGTTCACAGCCCGGACGCATCTCCAGCATGGCCAGTCTCAACAAGAGGGGATGGCAGATTAGCGTGAGCAGATGCCGGACATGTTGAACACGGCCATCAGGCCGGCTCCAGCAGCACCAGCGCCTCATCGCACCAGCGCACCCAGCTCTCGTGGTAGAGCACGCCGCTGCGCAGCGCGAGGTAGCGGCACCGACCGGTGGCATCGTCACCGGCCCCGTCGCCGAACTGCTCCCGCTCGATCTGCCGAAACAGCGCGAGCTTGTCGGCGTGCAAGGCCCGGTGACGGCGAATCTCCGGCAGCACGTGGTCGGCGCCCAGCACGGCGGCGCCTCGCACCTTCACCATCAGACTCTCGCGCACCGGCTCCGGGCCAACCGGTGCCCGCAGCCATTCGGCCAGCGCGTCGCGCCCGGCATCGGTGATCGCATAGACCCGCTTGTCGGGTTTGCCGGATTGCGGCACATCTTCCGCAGAGACCCAGCCGGCGGTTTGCAGCTTGGGCAGTTCGCGATACATCTGCTGATGACTGGCGCGCCAGAAGTAACCGATCGAGCGGTCGAAACGACTGACCAGTTCGTAGCCGGAGGCGGGCCGCTCGGCCAGGGAAACCAGGATGGCGTGCTTCAGTGACATCGGTTGACTATGCAACAAGGTGCATATAACGTCGAGCCCCGCACTGGCCAGCAGAGGACTTCGTCATGAGCGAACGCGTCATCATCGACCGGCAGGGCGAGATCGCGCACGTGCGCCTGAATCGTCCGGAAAAGCACAACGGCATGGACTTCGCCATGCTCAAGGCCGTGATCAAGGCCGGACGGTCGCTGGCGAAAGACCGCGACCTTCGCGCCGTGCTGCTCTCCGGCAACGGCCCGAGTTTCTGCGCCGGGCTGGACGTGAAATCCATGTTCGCCGACCCCAAGCGCATGGCGCACGGCATGGCCGCGCTGCACAGCCCGGTCACGAACATGTTCCAGCAATGGGGCATGGTGTGGCGGGCTTTGCCGGTGCCGGTCATCGCCTGCATACACGGCAACTGCTTCGGGGCCGGCATCCAGCTCGCCCTGGCGGCGGACATCCGCATCACCACGCCGGACGCCAAGTTGTCGATCATGGAGGCCAAATGGGGCCTGGTGCCGGACATGAGCGGCATGGTCACGCTGCGTGAACTGCTCCCGGCCGATGTCGCCAAGGAACTGACCTTCACCGGGCGCGTGCTCTCCGGTGAGCAGGCCGGCGAACTGGGCCTGGTCACGCACGTCACCGCCGATCCCGAAGCCAAGGCGAACGAACTGATCGCCGAGATGCTGGTGCGCTCGCCGGACGCCATCGCCGCCGGCAAGGCATTGATTCACGACGCCTGGCTGGCCGACGAGGGAGAGACCCTGGCCGCGGAGCGCCGCTGGCAGCGCAAGCTGATGGGGCGCAAGAATCAGCGCATCGCCGCCAAGCGCAACACCGAGATGGCCAAGTCGGAAACCGGCGAGGCCACCACACCCTACGAGCCACGCAAGCTCGGTTGACCGCCCGTCGAGTTCGGCGACCGTCGACCAAGTTGGGAAACGTGGTGAAACCGGGTTGCAGCGGATATGAAAACGGCGGCACCGAAGACCTCGGCGCCGCCGCTCGAATCAGCGCGTGTCGCTTACTCGGCGCTGATCAGCTGGCTGGCCACACAGGCAACGGCATCCAGCGTCACCGTGATGACATCACCCACCGACGACACCGGCGCCGGGTAGAAGCACATCTGGATGCTGGATTCGCTGTCATCCGCGGCGCCAGCCGTGCCCATCGCGGTGACCAGCAAAGCCGCTGCGCAAACCTGTTTCATCGTTTTCATGCATTAACCCTTGTTTCGTCCAAGAAAGTGCCGGGCATCCCGCCCGACTCCCGTTGCCATGCCCGCCCCCGGTTCCATGGGGGTGCCGTTGATCATCGGCCCGGGCTGACCGCGCGATGGGCCGCAAATCCCATGCCACGCACCGACCTTCCCGAGGATTTCACGTGACCACGTCTCCGTACCCGAAGCTGCTCGAACCCCTGGACCTCGGCTTCACCACCTTGCGCAACCGCGTGCTGATGGGCTCCATGCACACCGGCCTGGAAGACAAGGCCAAGGACTTTCCCAAGCTGGCCGCCTATTTTCGCGAGCGTGCCGCTGGCGGCGTCGGGCTGATCGTGACCGGCGGCTTTTCGCCGAACATGGAAGGCTGGCTCTACCCGATGGCGTCCAAGCTCTCGTCGCGGCGCGAGGTCGACCGTCATCGGCAGGTCACCAATGCGGTGCATGAGGAGGGCGGCAAGATCTGCCTGCAGCTGCTGCACGCCGGTCGCTACAGCTACCACCCGTTGTCGGTGTCCGCGTCCTCGGTCAAGGCGCCGATCAACCCGTTCCGCCCGCGCGGCCTGTCCAACTGGGGCATCTGGCGCCAGATCAAGGCTTATGCCCGCGCGGCGAAGCTGGCGAAGGAAGCCGGTTACGACGGCGTCGAGATCATGGCCAGCGAAGGCTATTTCCTGAACCAGTTCACCTGCGTTCGCACGAACAAGCGCGACGATCAGTGGGGCGGCTCGGTGGAAAACCGCTGCCGCCTGCCGGTGGAAGTGGTCAAGCATGTCCGCGAGGCGGTCGGCGAGGACTTCATCATCGTCTACCGGCTGTCGATGCTCGACCTGGTCGAAGGCGGCAACACCTGGGACGACATCGTCTACCAGGGCAAGGCGGTGGAGGCGGCCGGCGCGACCATCATCAATACCGGCATCGGCTGGCATGAGGCGCGGGTTCCAACCATCGTCACGTCAGTCCCGCGCGCGGCCTTCGCCGAGGTCACCCACCGCATGAAGGCCGAGCTGTCGATTCCGCTGGTCACGACCAACCGGATCAACGACCCCACGGTCGCCGAGGACATCATCGCCAGCGGCAAGGCCGACATGGTGTCCATGGCCCGGCCGCTGCTGGCCGACGCGGCCTTCGTCAACAAGGCGGCGGACAACCGCGCCGACGAGATCAACATCTGCATCGCCTGCAACCAGGCCTGCCTGGATCACACCTTCCAGCTCCAGCGGGCGAGCTGTCTGGTCAACCCGCGGGCCTGTTACGAAACCGAGCTGAACTTCGAGCCGACCACCGCTCCCAAGCACTTCGCCGTGGTCGGTGCCGGCCCGGCCGGGCTGGCGTTCTCGGTGGAAGCGTCCAAGCGCGGTCACAACGTCACGCTGTTCGACAAGGCCGGCGAGATCGGTGGCCAGTTCAACATGGCCAAGCGGATTCCCGGCAAGGAGGAGTTCGAGTTCTCGCTGCGCTACTTCGAGCGCCAGCTCGAACTGGCCGGTGTCACCGTCAAGCTGAACACCGAGGTCAGCGTCGAGGACCTGGTCGCCGACGAGTTCGACGAGGTGGTCCTGGCCACCGGCGTGAGCCCGCGCGTGCCGGATCTGGGCGGCATCGATCACGAAAAGGTGCTGATCTACACCGATGTGCTGCGAAACAACGCGCCCGTCGGCAAGAGCGTCGCCGTCATCGGCGCCGGCGGTATCGGCTTCGACGTCTCCGAATTCCTGGTCCAGGACACCTCACCGACACTGGACGCGGAAGCCTGGTTCGCCGAGTGGGGCGTGGACCTGACGGCCAGCAGCCCCGGCGGCCTGATCCCCAAGCATCCGGAACCGCCGGCGCGCACGGTCTACCTGCTGCAACGCAAGGACGAAAAGCTCGGCAAGCGCCTGGGCAAGACCAGCGGCTGGGTGCACCGCACCAGCCTGATGGACAAGCAGGTGCAGATGATCGGCAACGTCACCTACGATCGCGTGGACGATGCCGGCCTGCACATCTTCATCGGCGACGAACCACAGGTGCTGGAGGTCGATCACGTGGTGATCTGCGCCGGGCAGGAACCGCTGCGCGAGCTGCTGGAGGGGCTGGAAGCCTCCGGCAAGCCGGTGCATTTGATCGGTGGCGCCGACGTGGCCGCGGAACTGGACGCGAAACGGGCGATCCGGCAGGCGAGCGAGCTGGCGGCGGCGGTCTAGGCCGCCCCGGTGGGCGGTCCGGGCGGCATCATCACCGCCGGGTTGGCATCCAGCGCCAACTGCTCACGCAGCCGATGCGCCGTAACCGACGACCACAGGAAGAATGACACGCCAAGCAGTCCAAGCTGGGCGAGGACCAGCCCGAGGCTGACGCGCAGCGGCACCACGGTGCCGAAGGTGCCCGAGTTCAGCAGGCGACGGCCGTCCAGATAAGCGAAGAACAGCCCGCTGCAGTACAGCACGAGCAGCATCACCAGCAGCAGGCAGGCCAGCGGCCCGCGACGACCACTCCAGAGCCACGCACCCAGACCGGCCTCGGCGGACACCACGAGCAGGCTCACCGGCAACTGTGCCCAGTCCGGCATCATGCCGTAGGATGCGACCACGCCGATGAATCCGGCGAAGTTGGCCAGTTTCGTCAGGGCGGCCAGCAGCAGCAGGCTTCCGAAGAAGCGTCGGCCGATCCGGTTGAACGCAGGCTCGCGCATGCTGTTGTCTGTTCCCCTGACAAAAGGGCCGGACAAGCGCGCGGCCTCGTTTCATTATTATGTCGCCTAACTTTTAAAAGCAACGCAGGGATGCCATGTCGAAGTTCTTGATCGCCGTAGGCGTGATCATCGGCGTGTTGGGGCTGGGCACATACGCCTATATCGAGACCCATCCGCAGGAAGCGCTGGAACTCGCGCTCAAGGCGGAGCGCGATCGCGCCATGCTTCACCTGAAGACGGTGGAGGTGAATGGCGACCGTTGGCCGTACCTGGAAGGCGGCGAGGGCGACGTTGTGCTGCTGCTGCACGGCTTCGGTGGCGACAAGGACAACTGGACACGGTTCGCCGGCCATCTCACGCCGGATCATCGCGTCATCGCGCCGGACCTGCCCGGCTTCGGAGACAACGCCCGGCACGAGGATCAGTCCTACGACATCGCCACCCAGCGCGACCGCCTGGCCGCATTCGTCGAAGCCCTCGGGCTCACGCAGTTTCACCTGGCGGGCAACTCGATGGGCGGCAACCTGGCCGGCGCCTACGCACATGCCTATCCCGAACAGCTGCTGTCGCTGGGCCTGATCAACGCGGCCGGCGTCGAGTCACCGGTGCCCAGCGACCTGATGCGGGAGGTTGAATCCACCGGGCGCGTCGCCCTGATCCCTCGATCACGCGAGGACTACGACCACCTCATGGAGATGGTGTTCGTGAACCGGCCCTGGGTCCCGCCGTTCGCCGTCGAGGCCCTGGCGCAACAGGCCATCGACAACGCGGACTTCCTCCAGAAGGTGTTCACCGAGTACCGGACAAACCTGTTCCGCCTGGAGCCGGTGCTGCCGGAGATCGAGACCCCGACGCAGATCATCTGGGGCGACACCGATCGCCTGATCCACGTGTCATCCGCCCGTGTCATGGACGACCTGCTGCCGAACTCCGAACTGGAGATCATGAAGAGCATGGGTCACTGCCCGATGATCGAGGACCCGCGCGCGACGGTGGAGCTCTACGGACCGTTCATCGATCGCCACACGCCCGCGGGCATGTAACACGACCGGCCATGCTGGACCTCACCCGGGTCAAGGCCTACCGACGGCTGGACGAAACCCTGCACACCGCCGGCCAGCCGACCCGCGAGGAGTTGCGGGCGCTCGGCACCGCCGGCATCCGTCACGTGATCAATCTGGCGATGGCGGATTCGGATGGCGCCCTCGCCGACGAAGCCGCGCTGCTGCGGGCGCAGGGCATCGGCTACGACCACCAGCCCATCGTGTTCACCGCGCCCTCCCGCGAGCATCTGCGCCGTTTCGGCGCCGCGCTGGAACAACATGAATCCGAGCCGATTCTGGTGCATTGCGCGCTGAACATGCGGGTATCGGCGATGATCTTCATGGATCGGATCGACCGGAAGGGCATCGCTCCCGAAACCGCATTGCCCGACCTCACGGCCATCTGGACCCCGGGTGGGCCCTGGCGTGAACTGATCGACAGCGTGCTGCAAGACAACGGACACCCGCCACTGCCGGCATGACCGGATCACCCACGGTCACGGGCTTTCCACCCATCGCCGACGACCGCGCTCGCGTGCTGATTCTGGGGTCGCTGCCCAGCGTGGCCTCCGTGCAGGCGCACCAGTACTACGGCCATCCACGCAACGCGTTCTGGCCGATCATGGGCGCGCTGTTCGGCTTCGAGCCGACGCTGGACTACCCCGACCGCTGCGCGTGTCTGCGTGAAGCGGGCGTCGCGGTCTGGGATGTGGCCGCGCAGGCCGACCGCCCGGGCAGCCTGGACGCCGACATCCGCGGCGCCTCCGTGCGCCCCAACCCGCTGGATGCCCTGCTGGACGAGTGCCCACGGATCGCCCGGGTCTTCCTCAACGGTGGCACCGCGGCCACGCTGTTCCGGCGCCATCACCCGCGCGGCACCCGCATCGCGCAGCTGCCTGCCACCCGGTTGCCGTCAACCAGTCCGGCCCACGCAAGCCTGCGGTTCGAGCAGAAACTTCAGGCCTGGACCGTGGTGAAACAGGCCGTGCAAAACAATCCCTGATTTCGCCGCGTCTAGGGAAGCACTAATTGATTCACACCACCAAGACAGAGCCTCTCTCCTCGCGCCTTGCCTGGCCTCATTTCAGGCGGCAACTTGGCGGCGTGAATCAATTAGTGCTTCCCTAGCCCTACAATCCGCGTTTTCAACATCAGGGAACCTGGCCAGCTGAGCCAGGTTCCTCGCGGAGACATCGATGACGGGACTGGTTGTTGTCGACCGGCTGGCCGATTGGCCGGAGCCGCCTGAGGGCATCGCGGTCATCACCGCGGCGGACTATCTCACCGATGACCGCCACGCCGGCGGCGGACGGCGCCGCATCTACAACCTGTGCAGCTCCTACCGGTATCAAAGCTCGGGCTACTACGTGTCGCTGCTGGCCGGGGCCCGCGGGCACCAGCCGTTGCCGGAAATCGCCACCGTGCAGGACCTCAAGTCCCGCGACGGGCCGCGCATCATCCGCGCCGAAACCGACGACCTGGTGCAAACCAGCCTCGGCCGGTTGGAGTCCGACACCTACGAGTTGCATGTGTATTTTGGCCGCTGCGCCGCGCAACGCCACGCGCGCCTGGCGCGGGCCTTGTTCAATCTGTTCCCGGCGCCGCTGCTGCGCGCCCGCTTCGCCCGGCAGACCAAATGGGAAATCGTGGGCCTCTCCGCCATTGCGCTGGACGATGTGCCCACATCCCAGCGTGAGTTCCTGCACGCCTCGGCCGCCGACTACTTCGCCGGCAAGCGCCCGAGCCGCAAGCGCGTGAAGCGCGCCCGCTACGACCTGGCGATTCTCCACAATCCGGAGGAGCAGGAACCGCCGTCCGACGCACGAGCGCTCAAGCAGTTTCGCAACGCCGCGGAAGACCTGGGTTTCGGCGTCGAGTTTCTGGAACGCAGCGACTACGGCCGCTTGCTGGAATTCGATGCCCTGTTCATCCGCGAGACCACGGCGGTGAATCACCACACCTACCGGTTCGCCCGCCGCGCCGCACAGGACGACCTGATCGTGATCGACGATCCGCAGTCCATTCTTCGCTGCACCAACAAGGTGTGGCTGGCCCAGCGGATGAAGCGCGCCGGCGTGCCCACCCCCAAGACGCTGATCCTGCATCGCGGCAATCTCAAGGATGTCGCCGAAGCGGTCGGTTTTCCCTGCGTGCTCAAGCAGCCGGACAGCGCGTTCTCCCGCGGAGTCGTCAAGATCAACGACGAGGCCTCGCTCAAGCAAACCGCCAAGGAGTTGCTGGAACGCTCCGACCTGCTGGTGGTGCAGTCCTTCGTGCCCACCGAGTACGACTGGCGCATCGGCATTCTCAACGGCCAGCCGCTGTACGCCTGCCGGTATTACATGGCGCCGGAGCACTGGCAGATCATCAAGCGCGACACCTCCGGCAAGCAGGAAGGCGAAGCCGACACCCTGCCCATCGACGCCGTGCCGACACGCGTGCTCGAGGTAGCGATGAAGGCGGCGAAAACCGTCGGCGACGGCCTGTACGGCGTGGACCTCAAGCAATTCGGCAACCGCGTCGCGCTGATCGAGGTGAACGACAACCCCAGCCTGGATGCCGGCGTCGAAGACCGCGTGCTGGGCGCCGACCTCTACCGCATCATCATGCAGCACATGATGGATCGGCTGGACGCCCGGACGCGGAAACAGTGACCATCGCGGCACCCGTCATCCGCACCGCCCGGCCCGGCGACCTGACGGCCCTGCTGGCGCTGGAACAGGGCTTTGACGGCGACCGCATTGCCCGCCGCTCCATGCGACGCCTGCTGCAACGCCCCTCGGCCCTGATCCGCGTCATCGACTCGGACGACGACCCGACCACGCTCGCCGCCGCGCTGATCCTGCTCACCCGCAGCAACAGCCGCATGGCACGGATCTATTCACTCATGGTGAATGCCGGCTTCCGCGGCCAGGGCCTCGGATCGCTGCTCGTGGACGATGCATCCAACCTCGCCGCGCTGGGGGGATGCACAGGCATCTGCCTGGAAGTCGCAACGACCAACACCGCCGCAATCTCGCTATACCGCAAACACGGCTTCAGCGACCAAAAGCGCCTACCGAACTACTACGAAGACGGGAACGACGGCATACGCCTTTGCCGTGAACTCGCCCCCTGAGCGGGACCGCTGCAGCAGACCGCCGGATTAACCACCACAAACCCAGCGCACTGAGGCTCACGAGTCGTGCTTTTCGGGAAACCGAGTGAACCGCTCCGCCTGCAGGGTGTATGTTTGCTCCGTAAGGGAGAAATAGCTTCTTCAATGGAGTGCCGCGCAGAATTGCGCCGACAGTTTTACCGCTCAGTAACTTGGCGGCGTTTGCTCCGTAGTGACACCGCCCATAAACGAGACGAGCTTGAGAAACCAGCCACTTAGGGAACCTCTATGCATAATGGATGGACTCGTAACGGCGGATTAGGCGCCCGATGGCCGCAATTGACTGGCGCAGCGGCCGCCTTTCTCCAACCGCATCACGTTAAATCAACGACTTACGTGATCTCGCAGCACGTTATACGGCCTAAAGCGGAGACATTAGGCCGCCAATGTCCACCCAATAAGCGTTGGGCATAGGAGGTCCTTAGATGGTTGCACCGACAAACAACAACGACCCGCTGTTGTTCCTGCTGATTGGAGCAGCTCTTTCGCCAGGGGGTGACCCATATGCGCGCGACCGACTCTACCGATTCATTCGTGAACGTCGCCGTGACTTCTTCCGTGGTTCAAGTGCTGATCTCGAAGAGGTTTTGGAGTATCTGGTGCATCGGCCATGGCCACCAGAACGATACTTGGAAGAAATGCGGGAGGAGATGCGCCATTTCGAAAGACACATGTCCTCCTCTATAGATAAACAATCAAGTTTTGTCACAAGGCGACTGGAGACGGTGTCTGAAAACTTCAACGGTGGTCTCGCACGTTTAGAAAGCGAACTTCAAAAAGCCAAAAACGATGTTCACGAACTCACATGGCTTCTTTCTATCGGCTCTGATATTGCATCGGTGCGACTGCAGAGAAACGTCCCGGTCCGCATATATTTTTCTGATCCGGTCCCAGATGTAGAGAAGCGAGAGGTTGTCGTAAAAGCACTCGAGTCACTGGCGAAGGATGTCGGGTTGATACGGTCCTATGAACTGCCAGATGAGTCAGGCTCATGGTGGAAACGATTTTGGTTAAAAACAGAAGAATTTCTAACGCAGGATGAGGTGCAGCTAAAGATCGGAAAGGTTCAAAAAGCAGCAGAAGTTCGCTATTTAGACAAACCGCAAGCGGAGGCCAATCATCTACAAGCCCAAGCGGCCGCTTGTCTTATTGACTCCCTGAAGGATGTTCAAAAAGGATGTATCCAAGTCGGATCACTGCTTCTATTGAAGATGCCTGATGACCAAGGTGTGCCAGTCATCGTTTCCCGAACGCTCAGTGCTGAGGAACTCGTGCATCTGGAATCAAATCATATTGCTTTAAAAAGCCCCGAGCGCGTACTTGAGTGGCTGTCTTCATCGAGGAAGCGAATTGACAGTGATATCCCTCAGAATTGAGTCGGCCCAACAGTCGCTTCCAGCCGACGTCCCTGCCGCCGCTTCGCGTCGTCAGGGCCGCGGCTGAAGCTGGCGTTGGGTGGCATAGATGAGTGTGTTGGCATCGGCACTTTCCGCAGCCGCGGCAACATACGCTTCAGGAAAGGTTATTGAGTACTACAAAACGCTTCAATCCAAGCAGCCCACTGATCCCACAACGCTTGTTCCTCCAAGATTTGACGCCGCCTCATACTGGCTTTTCGCCATCGTTTTTGCCCTTCTATCGCTCACCGCGATGCTCGCCGGCGAACTGTGGCGCATCGCGTGTTTTCTTACCGTTCCAGTCGCTTTCCTATTGGCATGGTTTGCTCGACGCAGCACAGTTACAAAACTTATCCAGATCGAGGGCGGTTTTGAGTATTGGACCAATCGTTCGAGTCCGGCGAGAGTGCTATGGACAGACGTTAGGAGGGTTGGCGCAGATGGAGCGTTCTGCTTCGACATGAAAGACGGGAGAAGAGTGAAGGTCACGGAGAGTCTGGTTGGGTTACGCGTGTTGGCTCAACTTGTCCTAGACAATGTACCTAGTGACAGACTCATGCCATTGGCTGAGGGGCGTTGCAATGATCTGTTGCAAAGCTGAAGTGTACGAGCAACAGCCACCCAACAAATCGTTCCAGCGGACGCTCGCTCCGCTCGCGACCGCTGAACTCAAGCGTTAGATGGCAATGGATTCCCCACGCCGCACAATTATCGGCTTCTGCCTTGCGTTTTTCGCGTCGTTGTCTGCTTTGCTTCTTGCGGTCATTGCCGCGGGGCCACGGAACGAACTATTGCTACCCATGCTGGTGCCTTACTTGCTAATCGGCGGCATCGTAGTTGCAACGTCATTGGCTGTTGGAGGCTTGCCGCTGCTACTGATTCTCGAACGGCTGCGTTACCGCAAGCTCTGGCCATACCTCGCTGGATCGGTTGTACTTAGCGCAGTGTTCGTCTTTCTCTTTAAACCGTTTGGTCGTGACGCAATTCCATCGCTAGTGCAGCAAGCGGCAGTGTGCAGTTCCATCGGGGCGGTTGGGGCTTTTGTTTTGTGGTTTTCAGTTGTTCGTCGTGGTGCTAAAAATGCCAACTAACAACGCCATGGAGAGGGACATATTTTCCGCTACGCGCTTCGCGCTCCACTCCAAATATGCCCCTCATAGCGAGCGTTAGCTGGCCAGTCCGTGCATATTCGAATCAGATCAATAGACGGTGCTAGTAGTCTTTGGATAAATGGCTTGACCTGGGACGGTTCGAGCGCCGTTCCTTCGCTGATTCTGGAGTCCAAGTGGGTCAGTTTCGATAGGGAGCTGCCGATCAACTCCGCAGCTGTTGATCAGTTCATTGGGCAGTTGTCCTCTCTGGGGGAAGCTGAGCGCGGGTCCGCCATTCTTCAAGAGGAGTATGGCGAGCAAACACTATCTCTTCATGCAGCAGATGCTGGTGCCGTGGAAGTGAGATGCACATTCATCGAGCGCTCTGATCAAGAAATTCGGGTTCAGTGCAGTTTCAGAGCAAGCTGGCGTTCACTGTATGAGCTACGCGAAGCATGCATTCAGGCGTGCTCCTGTGTATTACCCAGCTAATAATTCGAGCGTTGGTTAACACGATGAGCCCAGGTGACTCAGAAGTAGCGAGGACGGGCCAGCTCTGGAAAGTCTTCCTTGCAGTTGGCTGCGCTCTTTCTGGTAGCGTTCTCTTTGCGCTTGAACTGAATCACCTTACAAACTTTGTCGGCATCGGGTTGTTGCTGTTTGGAGCGTTCTTTGGATCGCTCAGTATTCGTTGTCCCCGGTGCGGTAGGCGGTGGTTTTGGTCCGCCTTGCGTTACCATCCGAAAAGCGAGTTGCCCTATTGGGTACTCGGGGGAGAGCATTGCGTAGGTTGTTCCAATGAGGCGTAGCGAGTTACCCAACGAAGTGGTCAAGAGGACGCCAAACCCGCTGCGCGTGTTTGGCTCCCTCCGTGCTGCGTACTCCGACGCCCCCTACCTAAAGCTTTAGGTGGCAAGTTGAAATCCAATCGCCAGCGAAGGTCTGAGATTAAGTCCAAGAGGCAGGATGTCGCGCTCAAGCAGGAGGCTGACCACAGGGCGCATATGGTTCGCACCGGACGATGGCTCCCCGTGGACAAATCAAAGCTGAACATCGGTAATAGCTATGCCGTTCCACCGGACTACTATCAGGACATTGAATTCGAGTGCAGAGATTGTGGTGCTGAAGAAACTTGGACTGCTAGGCAACAAAAGTGGTGGTTCGAGGAGGCCCAGGGATATTTCTTTTCAACAGCGATGCGTTGTCGAAGTTGCAGGGCTCGGGAGCGAGAAAGAAAGGCAGCGGCGAAGGAAACGTATCTTCTCGGGCTCAAGCGAAAGAACGAAAGTGCCACCTAGCCGTTCGTTCCGGCAGTCGCCAAACGCGCTGCTGCGGCTTTGGCTCCCTGCGCTGCGCTCCGGTGCCGCTGAACTCAAGCGTTAAGTTTCTTGAAGTCTGAATTTCGGATTCTAGTTAAGGCTGGACTTGTCGCCCCTTGCATCGGCTGCTTGGTGGTACCAGCAACGATTATGGTTGGCGCCATATCCGTCCCGAACGTGGATTTTCGCCACATTATTCCAGCTTCGTTATTTGTCTACGCGACAACCACTTTAGCAGGGTGTTTGTTGTGCTTTGTTCCTTTTGGCCCCATCTACTTGCTTGCTCGCGCATACCGAGTATCTAGCGCAGTATTTGCTTCACTGCTTGGGGTCTTTGCCAGCGCCTCAGCGTTCGCGTTGCTCGGCATACATCCTCTTGATGTATTGCCTTGGTTGCTAGCTGGGGCCTGCACAGGTTTCAGTTTTCATAGATTGGTCGAAAAGCATGGTGTGGACGCTCATGGCACATAACAGGCCGTTTGAGTGGGACACTGAACTCCGCAGCGCGCTGCAAAGTACCGCTCAACTTCAGCGCAGGGTGCCGTGAAGCTGTTGCTCGCAATCTTCGCGATCGGCTTGGGCGTCTTCAGTTATTCGTTCACGCTGGAGCCGTTCCATGACGTTCAAGAGTTTCATCGTGAATACGCCACTCTGGCGTCAGGCAGTCGTGACACCGAGGCGTTCTGGCAGCTGCGAGAGGAATCGTTAACCCCTAAGTGGCGGCTACAAGATTTGGGGATAACGCTTTTGCTCTTGTGTGCCCTACTTGCCGCGCTGGCCCGGTATGGCTGGCGTGCGCCCTCAAAACGGGCTGTGCTTGTGCAGCTGGGGCTGGCGTTGCCATTTGTTACCTCGGGTGGTTTCGTGTTTGACCTTGTCCAAGGCATGCACAGGCATGAGTTCCCATCGTGGGCGGATTCGCTCGGCATCCCGTTGGCAGGAGTGCCAGTGCAAATCGTTGTTCTGCTAGCGTGGTCGGGTTTGCATCTGGCGTTTCTTGGCAGAGGGTTTCAGTCCGGGGCGCACCTGCAGCAAGCAATCGCGAAATCGAATGCGTGGCTATTGCTTATCGCGAGCATCACGGCGCTGCTAGCAGTGCTTTTCGCTGCCGAAGGGGCATATATGTACGCAGTTCCGGGCGTGTTGTGGCTGTATTACTACCTATCACTAGCCGCAAGTACAGGAGGCAGGGATGGCACCCCACCCAACGCCACAGCGGACGTTTGATCCGCTGCGCTCAGACACCGGGCTCCATGAGTAAGCACGACCCCGACTGGGACATCAAAGAACTGAGTGATGAAGCGCTTCAGGAGCTTTCACTTAGTGAGCTCATGCGCGTCAGAAACAAGCGCTGGGCCAATCAGAAATCGGACCTCGCCGCTCGTGCAGATGCAGAGATTGCTCGGCGCGACCCCAGAAGAAATTGGAAGTGCCTTCGTTGCCATCATGAAATATTCCACGAAAAGCAGGTTCGCGTGTCGGGAGGCCTGGCATCATCCTGGCTCGGCATCGAAACCGAGAAGTTTCACGCGATCATCTGCAACTACTGCGGGAAAACGGAACTCTTCAGCGTGCTTATGAGTGGGTCTTCAAAGGCCGTCGATTTCCTGACGTGATGTCGCTGCCCAACAAGTGCTTTCAAGCGATAAAGCACGCTGTGGGGTTCTACCCCGTTTCCGCGGACGGTTTGAAAAGTTCTGAGAACTTCCGGTCTTGCCTTGCGACTCTTCGTCGCATCCGAGGATTGTGAAATCGCTCGATGTAGTCAAATACGTCGGCCTTCGCGG